>Ga0247834_1001499_pt1 | contig 39587 bp, 39 predicted proteins | sample LaCruzMarch2015__8_FD_187118 | JGI IMG/M metagenome (GOLD analysis project Ga0247834, IMG submission 187118) | Freshwater microbial communities from meromictic Lake La Cruz, Castile-La Mancha, Spain - LaCruzMarch2015_12m | ecosystem: Environmental > Aquatic > Freshwater > Lake | place: Spain... | reverse complement strand
ATTTACGCCTTGTGATTTCATATACACCCTTGTTTTTGATGTATTTGCATCGGCATTTTTACCACCTCTTTTTGTCCATCCAAATACCCACAAAGAATTAGCCGTTTTTTTTCCAAAAACACGCTTTAATTCCTTGTGCCATTGAATCCAATTTTCAGATGTTGAACTCGCAGTAGGTATATTTATTGATGGGTCTGCTCTCATTTTTAACCAAAGTTTAAATCCAAACCATCTTTTCTAATATCAAATACATTTGAAGCATCAATCTCATTTACTTCACCAACAGGCATCATTTTATTGATTATTGGATTCCATTGAAAACGTGGTTCTACCGATTCGTCAAAAGACGATTGTTCCTCGTTTTCAGAATTGTCCACAACAGGCATTGGTATTGATTTAGGTTTATTCATTTGTTGATTAATTAAATAACCTGCAACTCCACCAACCACTAAACCAACGATTGCTAATTTCCAATTCTTTTTTGAAACGAAATATGTTACTCCTCCTGCTACTACTCCACTAATAATTGTTACTTTATCTATTTTCATATTTTTATTTTTTAAACTAATCCTTCTGAAACCAAAGTTTCTGTGTAAGTATTATCTTTTCCATCCCATCTTTCACCTGCAAACATTCCGCCTGTGGTACGATTTGTAATTTGATTAGCAAATTGATTTTGACGAACATCTGTTATTTGCGATTTTTTACTTACAGGTGCATTTTCCACCGCTTCACGAACTTTTATTTTAGCACGTTCACGCATTTTTTTTGCAACCATTTCAGAACAACCTTCATATTTTGCCATTTTTTCTGCCGTGTATCTTGCATTTGATTTTAATTTCCCACAAACCTTGTTACGAGCCGTTTCAAACTCATCTTTATCAAGTCCTGTTTTATCAAAGAAATCCTTACGCATTTTTAAGCGTTTTTCTTTACGCATTTGCCATTTCTCGTTCCAAGAAGCATCTTTTTTAGCGATTTTAATATCGTTTAATTTTTTGCTTATTTTTTTGTTTATGACTTCAATAATTCGTGGGTTTGTAATATTCATTCCCATAATTACTTTTTTCATATCCCCCATTGAATCGGGATTTTCTTTACAGAACTTAACAATTTGATATGCCAATTCTAATTCTTGGTCTGTCATATCTTTCAATGTAGTTTCTGCATTTTGAACGGCATTAGGTACGTTTGTTTTCAAATTGCCATCAGCACCATAAAAAACACTATCATAAAATGCAGGTTCTTTTCCTTCGATAATAGTTCCTACGGGATAAAATCTACCTAATTGTGGATTCCAAACAAATTTTGTACCCTCCATACCCGACATTGTTTCAGATTCAGAAGCCATAGCATTATCTAAAATGTATTCTTCTTTTTCGGAACGAGTTTGTGGGGCATTAGCAGATGCGGTAGGCATAGAAGCCATATCTTTTTCCGAAACACCTGTTTGCATTTGTTTTTTAGGCATCATATATCTACGATATACAAAAGCCAAACCAACACCTACCCCAATAGCGATAAGTATTTTTTGAGTTTTATTCATTTGTTATTTATTAAGTGTTTATAAAGGATTAAGCCATTTTTTTACTTGCTCTCCTTTTTGTCAATCCTACGGAAGATTTTTTTATAGAACCTTTTGGGCGACCTACTTTACCTTTTGGTGCAGTTGTCATAGCAGGTGCAGTTGTCATAGCAGTACCTTTACCTGCTTTTTTGAAAATTGTCATTCCTGTTTTTGTTTTCGTTGCAACATATTTTTGTCCACCATAAACAAATGATTTAGCACCCGATTTCATAGCGTTTGCTTTTGCTTGGAAAAATGCGTTTACTTTTGGTTTTCTTGTTTTTGATGTTTTTGCAGGTGCAGACATCATTTTTGTTGTCTTTGGTTTGTTTGTAGAACCTTTTGGGCGACCTACTTTACCTTTTGATGCAGTTGTCATAACAGGTGCAGACATCATCGTTGTTGTTTTTGGTTTGTTTTTAGAACCTAATTTACGACCTCTTTTTTTACCTGTTGCAGGTGCAGATGCAGTTGATTTTGCACTACGCTTACGCTTTACTAATTTGTACCCACCTGTTAATCGGTCTGTTACTAAAATTGTTCCACAACCATCTACTAATCTTGAACGGTCTATTGAATGTTTAACTCTTTTTGCCATTTTTTTTTTGTTTTTATGTTTATACTAATTTTTACTAATTAAATTCCCCAATTTTCTTTCAAATCTTTTCTGATTACTTTCCCTTGTGTATAACCCATAACGCCCACTACTAAAATTAGTGTCGCAAAAATGGAAACATTAACAATTTGGTTCGTACTCATACAAATATTTTTTTTAATTAAAATTGGTTTGAATTTTATTTTGAAATTAATAGGGATTTTTAAATACTTTTAATTTGTTTTTGATTCAAATTAAATCCACTATTACATACAAGAAAAACACTTCGTTCAATGTCAAAAATAATACATTTTTAATTAAAACAAATAAATTAAATTAAAAATATTAAAAAAAATACAAAATTATATTTGAGAAAATACTTTTATGTAATCTTTTAATTGTTTTTTAGGTTCAAATAAGTGTGGATAAAACTCTATTGTTCCCCTATTTAACTGACTAAAATAAATATCAAATGTTACTTGCGAATAAGGGTTCAAAACGTAATTACTTAAATACGTTCTGCCATCCATAATTAAAAGTTTAAATGGTAATAAAACTATATTTTGTGATTCCATAACATCTATTCTTGAAATAGGCAAATTAGCATACGTTTTTGATTGTCCTGTTGCACTAATTTGAACCATTTCCATTGTGTTGTAAAATGGCAGTTGAGATTTTATTGAAGAATCATTAATTGTGGACATTCTAATATATTCCACTTTAATTGGCTCGTATGCAAGGTTTTGAATAAAAAAATTGTAATCTACCGAACCTGTTACAAAGTATTGATTTTGTGGAGTATTTACTGAATTATATCCGTAAACAGTATTTGAAAATTGCCCCGAAATATATAATATTTGACTTTCAGTATTAAATATGATTCCATTTAATGAATCAATACCCGATTGAATTAAAATTGTTTGAACAAAACTATTGGTGTTGCAATCAAAAATCGAATATTGTTCATCTGTTCCTTGACTTGTAATAAACAATTCATTAGTCGTAGTATTTAATGCTAAACCAAAGGGAATAAGGGGTTGTGTTGCAGGTGTTAAGGTAACATCAAATAACAATGTATTTGTTGTTGGATTACATACTGAAACACTACTTGTAGAACCATTAGAAACATACAATAAGTTATTGTTTGTGTTGTAAATTATATTCTGTGGTTGAGAAGCAGGAGTTAGAGAAATAATGTTACCTAAAACTGTATTAGTATTACAATTAATTATTGAAATTATATCGTTTGCAGTATTTACTACATAAGCCAAATTTGAAGTTAAATTAATAGTAATTCCTGTTGGTACATTAAATCCTGTAATTACTGAATCAAGCGTATTAGTTATGACATTAATTGTAAAGACATTGTTGTTGCTACCCCCTGTTCCATACAATATGTTATTATTTGGATTTAAGAACATAGCAAAATTAATATCAGCACCAAGTATAGTTGCAATAATTGTATTTGTTGAACAATCAATAACATAAGTATTGGAAGAAGAACCACCTGCAACATACATACAATTATTTAGTGGCACATAAATTATATTAACTTGTGCTTCGCCAATATTTATGAAAATCGTTGGATTTATTCCCGAAATATCAAATACTACAACATCATTTGTACTATTTGCAACATAAATTGTATAATTGTTAGGGTTTATTGCTGAATTAAAATTTTGTCCACCACTATTAAATGAATTTACACTTGAATTTGCAGGTAATAAATTCGGTGATGTTGGTATATTTTGTAATGGAAAGTTATTTCCAAAATCAACAGAAATTGGAGATGCCGAAGAATTATTCAATGTAAATTGAACTAAATTCGCATATTTTTTAGTTGGTATGTGTAACTCATTTTTTAACATCTGATACCTCGCCCCTATCGTATTTACTTATGAAATCATTAATTATTTTGTATCGCTTATGATTGGGTTCATTGTTAGCAGTTTTGAATACATATAAAAATGATTTATGTGCTTCGTATGGCGACCAACCTTTACCTAAATATACATACAATGCTTGAATATCTGCACCTGTTTCGTAATTTATTGGTTTATCAATTTTTGGATTGAGATATTTATGAGCAAATTCGTGCATTAAAATTATCATCCGCATAGGAACGGTATATTGCATAAATTTTGCTTTACTAACTTCAATAATACCCGAATTATGTCCAATTCTTGCAGGTGTAGTTAATTTCTTTTTAGTTGAATGGTCTTTTAATATATTGTAATAATCTATTGTGAATTTGTTATCATCACTACGATAGATGTGTGGCTTATCATCCCCTGCCGACAAAATACTTGCGTTTTGAGAAAATTCAACGGCAAATTTGTAAAAACTTTGTGTTTCTTTATTCCACCAAACATCGTATTCTTTCAATTTTTCGACTTTCATATCTACTATCTTAAAAGAACTATCTTCACCAAAGGGTTGGTTTCCATTTACGACATTGTAAACTGCTATTTTTAATTTTTTAGGTGATACAGGAAACTTTAATTCAAAAGTCCTTGTACCTTGTAAAACACCACTTCTATCTACATACTTCGTAGCAGGTTTATTAGGGTCAATCGCAATTATCCTAACATTAACTCTTTCCTTTGTTTGAATAGTCAGATTCAACTGAAAAGGATGATAATTAGATGGTATTTCAATAACCATAATTAGTTATTTTTTTTTGAATAAATAAAATAATGCGACCACCCCTGTAATTCCAATTCCTATTGCTAAATATTTATTTATTCCAAAAATTCTATCGTCTAATTTTCCTGTTTCGGGATTTATTTTTTCTCCTGTTTTTGGGTCAATCCAATCTCCTTTTGTATTTAATGCAGGTGAATTTGGGTCTAATGGTGGATTTTCAACGAAACCATCATCCAATCCTTGTTGAAATTCAGCAGGTGTTTTACCATCTTTATAAGGGTTCTTATCTACTATTTTTCCTACAAGAACAAGTAATGACCCAACGATTGTTGAACCTGCACCTATTAATGCAACAGTCGTTGCAGGTTCAATATTAGAAAATTCTTTTTCTTCTTGTGTTGGTTCTTTCAATTTTTCGGGTTTCTTTTTATACCCTTTTAATATTGCTTCTTTTAATTTTTCGGGTTTACCACCTAAATTTTTCCACGCCCTTTGTGTTTTAATCCATCCTTCTTTTGCCTTTTGGATAGATTCGGGTTTAAATAATTTCTGTGCTTCTGCATCGGGTAGTAAAGCAGGTGCTAATCGTGTAGAAAAACCAAAACCATTCATACCAATTAATGTTAAAGCACCACCCCTACCTATTGCAGTAATTGGTGTAAATCGTGTTGCAACCCTTAATGCTTTACGACCAAAACCTGCGTTTTCATCTATTGCTTGTTTTTTTTCTTCCTTTTCTTGTTCAACACACCGAGTATATTCAAGGTTTGTTAATTCACCACGATTTCTTTTGTCTTTACAAGCACGTTTATCTTTACGAAAATCTTTTCTTACATCTCTACGTTTACCTCGTTTTTCTTTATTTGAATCTCCTTCGGCTGAACTATAATCATCACCATTATAGAGTTTATTGGTTGCTTCATTTATAGTTTCATATTCACCCTCTACATTATCGTATTCTTCAACTAAAAAATCACGAACTTCTTTTGTTAATTTTCTTGCGTTTTCATCTCTATTATTTAATTTGGCTAAATCTTGAATAGAAAACCCACCCATAATATCCATACCTAAATCGGCATCACCATCAGCGTTTGCATAGGTTTGTGAATCAAAAGGTGTAGTTGGAAAATATCGGTTAAGTGCAGGATTCCAAGTCATACCATAAAAAGAACTCATAACCTCACGATGTTCTTTGTTTGAAACCAATTCTCGTTTTGGCGTAGGAAAACCTGCATTTGAATTTGATTCAAAACCTTTGTGATAAGTTAAATAATTATTTTCTTTATCGTTTGATACAACCATATTCATAGGGCAATAATAACCCATAGGTGAAAATATATCAGACATTCTCAATCCTTTCGATTTAAGGTAATCGGATAAATTTGTTTTTTTACTTCTTGGCAAATTTTGAAAAGCGTCTAAAACTTTAATACGATTTTCCAATTTGTTAAGTTTCATTTCACAGATTTTTTTTCTGCGTTTCATTTCTTGAAGTAAAAGTGCTATTTTTTCACTTTTTTTGTTCCTTGAAGATACCAATGTAGTTTCCATATTATTTACCTTTTAATTTGACTACCGCTACTACTCCACCAATAATTACTGCAAATGAAATTCCAATAGCAACGAGTGGATGTAAACCTAAAATAGTAGTTTTTTTACCTTTCTCTTGGCTTTCTTTTTCAAGACGTTGTTTTCTTTGAGCAGGTGTTTCATAGGATGATAACCCTTTGAATAAGTTTGTATATTTATCTAATTCTTTTGCCCAATTAGGTTTTTTTGTAGTTTTTTTTGTTTCAGTATTTTTTTCTTCTGCAACAGGTTTTTTTTCTTCTGCAATAGGTTTTGTTTCTTCTGCAATAGGTTTTTTTTCTATTTCAGTATCTCCATTTGCATTTAGGTAAAGCAAATCGTTTTGAATACCATTAAAATTAATATCTATATCAAAATTTTCCATCTATGTAGGATTAACTATGTTATTACCTTTTTTTGCCTTGTAAATTTGGTGTGCTACATACCCCCCTAACGCAACGCCCAATATTGAAAATATCCAAATATTTTTTTTGAAATATAAGGCACTTAAAATACCACCTGCCAATCCCAACAACGCACCATTCTTATATGCTTTACTTTCTTTTTTTACTTCTTCTGCTTTTTTACCTTCTATTGTGCTTTTGATACTAAAACCTGCTTCATCTAATTTTTCTTTTTCTCTTTCGCTTAATATAACCGATTGTGCTTTAATTCTATCTATCGTTTCATCAAAATCGCTATCCCTTTTGAGATACGGCATTTTATCGGATTTAGAAAGATATTCTAATGGAAAAACATACTTGTCATCTACTAAAATATAATCCTTTTTATAATATTCTCCAACTAATATTTTTCCTTCTTCAAAGTATTCAGTAATAGGTTTTCCAAGCATTTCCGATTTTTTAATATCGAGTGCTTCAAAGGAATAATTTAACTCATAAATACTTTTTTTTGCCATTAAATTTTACCTGTCTTTTTTAAATAAATTAAACCACCAATTAAAGCAAGACCAACAACTGCAATTACTACATAGGTTGTGGTGTTATTTTTTTTAGGTTTATCTTCATCTGCTTTTGTACTTTTTGTTCCACCTGTATCTCCACCGCTTGTATCTCCACCTGTGTTTAAACCTGCCATATAATTTGCAACGCATTTATCGTATGGTGGTCTATTTTTTTTGAGTAAAGGTTTTCTACCACATACTGCTTTAATATCTTGTTTTGATTTAGGTTGAAAACCTTTTACTGCCCCTGCAACTGCTTGACCTGTTTGAATAGCATCTTTGCCTATTGAAGCAATTTGCATTAACTTTTCCTCACGTTCTTTCTTTTTAACTTCTTCATCATCTAATTGTTGTTTCGTTTTGCCTGTTTTATCGTCTTTACCATCTTTATTTTCATCGACAAATCCCATAAACACATCAAAAGAACTTTTTTCGCTTGGATATTCCATTAAAGTCCTATCCATAGTCAATATTTTAGAACCTTCGGAATTGTGATAAACTTCAAAAGAATTATCGCTAATTAAATTTTCCATATTATTTATTTTAGTTATTTATTTTAGTTATTTGCTTTGTTCCGTTTTAGGATTTTTTCTTCCTACGGAACGACCTATAAAAAACGCACCTACACCTACTCCTACGATAAGTACACTTGAAATAATAATTGCTGTTCTTGACATATTTTTTATTTTTAATTAAACACTTGTTTTTTTACGAAATAAACCTTTTTTGTATGCAACAATTCCACCCACTATTGCTACGACTACAATAACCCCAATAATAGTGTTTCTTCGTCTTTTTTTCTTGGCTTTAGCTTCGGATTCTTTTTGTGCTTGTTGTTGTTGTTCTAATTGAATTTCTTCGGGTGATTTAGAATTGGTTTGATTTTCTAAATTTTCTTGAATTTTACCTGCGTTTGTATTGGTTATTGTGTTTGCAACAACTTGTATAGAATTTGCCAAAGAAGAAACAACATCTGCCGTTTGTTTCAAATCTCTTTTTGGTTTTTCTTTTTTACCATCGTTACCACTAAAACTATCATCTCTTTGTTTTTTTATCTCATCTTGCAAAAGATTGTTTCTTTCCGCAATTAAATAAGCAAGACCAATTTGTAGTTTTTTGTTGCTTTTAATGTTGTTTATGATAAGAATTGTAAGTTCCTTATTTGTAGGATTCGCACTTGTTGTAATACCAACTTTCTTGAATAAATCCAATAATCCTGCCTTATTAAAAGCAACTACCGATGAAATTTGGTCAATAAACATTTCTTTAATAGCCATTTCATCATTGGCATTGACCATTGAATTAAAATTTGAGTAAAAGTCGTTTTCTAAATATATCATATTAATTAATTTTTATACAAATATCTTGGTAATAATCCAATTAACGTAAAAAATATCACATAACCTGCTAATTTTTTAGGTTCTGCTTCCATTTTTTTTCCTACATAAAAACCTATTACTGCACCACCTATGGGTAAACCCAAATTAATTATCAAATTCTTTCCCTTTTTAGGGTTTTTATATGGTTCGGTTTCTGTTGTTTTTTCTTGTTGTAAATCTGCGTTATCGAAGTTAGCAAATTTTCCAATATAAAGATTCACCACTCTTGGTGAAATATATCCTTTTTTATCTTTTAATTGTATAAATCGGTATGGTATTTTTTCACCATCCATATTTACAATTCTTGTTTTTAATTGACCTTGAACTATTGTTCCTTTAATCAATTTTTTATCGCTTTCTTCAACGATATTATTATCACCCATTTCTAAAATGGGCGTTGTTTCTGTGAGAATAAAAAACAACGTATTATTTATTCCCTCACCTTTCATCGTGCTGTTTTTAAAATACCTATCATCATTAATCCAACAAAACCACCAACAAGAATTATCGGAATATATCCCTGTAAATTATCTTTTGGAGTTGTTATGTTTCCATCGACATTTGAATACATTTTCATTCGTGCTAATTCACACGATGGACATTGACAATCTGTTGTTTTTTTATCGCCATCTGCGTTGCTTTTTGGCTCATTATTGGCTACACAAAAATAATTAAGAATTAAATCTTTATGTGGGTGCAAGTTAGCCATTTCTTTTAGTGCATCTTCACGATATTCTTTTGTTAAACGATATAACTTTTGAATTAAATCATCATAATTTCTTGCAGGTTTATAACCATATTTTTTTATTAGGTTTTTTGCTTGTTGTGTACTATTTAATGCGATTAATTCTTGAAGTGATATTTTTTCTTGCATTTTGTTGTGTTTTTAGAAAAAGAAAAGGCAAACCAACATATAGCGGTTTGCCCTTCCTAAAGCGAATATCAGTATATTATCTTATCGTAATCTACGTCTTCTTTTTGCTTGTGCCATAGCAGGTCGTTTAGGGAAAGTCATGCCACCAAGATTAACTTGTGGGTTTCCGTAAACTTGTACCGCACCTTGTCCTGCAAGACCTTTTGCAGTATTTACTTTTTCAGCAGGGAAATAAGTGTAAGTAACGGTTGTATTAGCCAAAATAGTAGAAGTAATAGAAGTATTTCCGTCAATTTTAACTTGATAAGGAATATCAAGAATACCACTTTGTTGCTGATAAGATGAGAAGTAACTTTGTGTGATGATTGGCAAAGTAGCACTTTGTCCGTTAGCATCAGTAACGGTTACAGTCAAAATTTGCGTTACCTGTGAAGCATTTGTTGATTGCACTCGTAAAAGTGAAGTTTCAAATGGTTGGGAAGCAGATTGTTGAAGTAACTGCAAATAAGATACATTCGTTTGTGCAGGTGTTACTGACAACCCTACGGAAGAACCGAAGTTAGTTGAAAGTAAGAATTGGTTTTGACCAAACATAACCAATGTCAAGTTACCTGCTGTTGTATTAACAACGGTTAATTGATAAGGTGCAGGTGTTTTTAGCATATCTACTCCACCGCCTGTTGCGTTAGAATAAGAATACATATCATCACCATCTCCTTCAAATAAATCGAAGTCATCTCCATCGAAATCGTCATAATCCTCTCCGTAAAAACCCGAAAATCTTTCTTCGGCTTCGTTCAGATACCTGTCAATGTTGAAATTGTTTTTCATCTTGATTGTTTTTTAAAATAAATTAGTAAATAAAATCGGATTAAGATTCTACATTTACGTTAAGTGATGCACTTGCAGGGTTCGATTTAACTCCCATTTTAGGTGCAACAAACTTATCGTGAACATATAGTCCAACCATAACCACCGCAAGAGTAACTCCTGCGTTAATAAGCATTTCTTTTGTGAAAATTCCCATCGCTAAATATTTTTTTTTGTTGTATCAAAAATATACTAATAAAATGTTCCTGTAATATTTATTCAAAAATTTATTATTTACAAACCTTGTAAACATTCCTCTACAACTCAAATAAAATAAGTATTTTTGTGTAAATAATAAATTTATGAAAAAAATTCTTGTGTCAAGTCCAACCGCAGATATTAAAGATTATTGCTTTAATGAATGGATTTCAAATGTTAAAAATTTCACTTATCCAAATTTTGAAATTATGATTTGTGATAATAGCGAATTAAGAGATTACTACGTTAATTTAAAAAAACAATATGAAAATGAAAAGACACATTTTCATCGTGTTACTCCATCACAATATAATTTATCGTTCAAACATATTTTAGCAAAAAGCCACGATAGATGTAGATTATATGCTTTGGAAAATGATTTTGATTATTTGTTGCATTTAGAAACAGATGTTTTTCCACCAATTAATATAATTGAAAGATTATTGGATGCTCGAAAAAAAGTTGTCGGTGGTTTATATTTTATTGAAGAAGGTGAAAGAAGTAAATTAATGATTCAGCAAATTGAAGATTGGGGTGATGACCATAGAGAAACTTACAATATTGATGAAAATGACATTTTGCTTGTTGATGGAAGTTTGAAAAAAGTTTTCAGTTGTGGATTAGGTTGTGTATTAATTGAAAAATCGGTATTGAAAGACATTATTTTTAGATATGAAGAAGGTTCGCCTGTGCATCCCGATAGTTTTTTCTATGCAGATTTAGATGCTAAACAAATTCCTGTTTATGTTGATACTTCCATAATTTGTGAACATAAAAATCAATCAATTAGAAGAATATGAAAATAAGTGTAATTATGCCTGTTTATCTTGGCGAATATGAAGGTTGTGCAACGAACAGAGAAGAAAAATTCATTCGTGCAATAAATAGCTTTAAGGAAAACAACTTTGATGCAGAATTAATCATTGTTTCGGATGATTGTGTTTTGGCACAACGAATAATTTACGAAAATTTTTTTATTGAACTAAAATCGGAAAAAATAAAATATTTTCACATTAAACCAAAATCAAAATTATTTTCGGGTGAATTAAGAACCTTTGGAATTAAAAAAGCAAGTGGTAAATATATTTGCTATTTAGATAGCGATGATATGTTAGGTAAAAGCCATTTGGAAACAATTTTTATGCAAATGGAAACTGAAAATTTAGATTGGGCTTACTACAATGATTATGTTTATACAATACAGGGATTTGCACCTAAAATAGTTACACTAAATCATAATTCTGTTGGAACATCAAGTATTATCCACAAAGCACACAAAAAAATTAATTGGAAAAATTGTAATGGGTATGGACACGATTGGCTTTTTGTTCAAAAATTAATTTCTTGGTCAAAAAATTACGATAAAATATATGGTGCTACATATTTTATTTGCCATATACCTAATCAAATTGAATATTAAAAAAGGGGGCATTACCCCCCCCTTTCTTTGCTAAATCTAAAACAAGGGAGATACAGATTATTTTTTACCCTTTCCGTAGGTTTTATTGTTAATTATTTCTTGATTCAAATATAAATAAAATTCTACTTTATCTTGTAGGTTAGTAGTATTATATTGTTCAAATTTTTCTATGGCTTGTTGCAACCTTAAATTAGTTGTAATTTTTTTTGCAGTTTCCATTGTGTTTTGAAATTCATTCTGTACTTCGATAGACATTTCATCTAACCAAGATTCATATTGTAACTTTCTATCTAAATAGGATTGATACAACCTTTCTTTTGAATATAATCCACTTTCTATTTTAATTATTTCAATTTTTTCTTTTGCTTTTTGAATTTTTGAAACATAAAATTTATTTTGTCTTTTTTTGTATTCTTCAATAATTATTTTTTCCGATTCAATTACTTCGGAATAAAATTTTATTTTCTCTTTTGTTTCGGGTAATAGTTTAGAAACTTGTTTAGCCATTTCTACTTTTTCTTGATGCTCGTTGTTTTTCATAAATTTAATTTAACGGTTAATAAAATGCGTTTCTATTGTTATTAGGTCTTGTTTGGGATAAATTATCGTTGTAATGATAAAAATATAATTTTTCTTGAATATGATATTCGCTTTGAATTAATGTGTTTATTCTATTTGCATAGTCCGAATCTTCGCCATAATTTTTATCGGTAAATAACGATTGTAAAGCAATTTCTCTCTTTATAGGACAAAGATGATTTGGCAATCTATAAATGTTTCTACCATCAGTAAAATCGTTTTTATGAACCCTACTTATTGAAAAGTATTGGGGTAAATTATTTTCAATATATTCACCGCAAAAAGTAACTACATCAGCATTAGATTGAATTGCTCTAATTATTTCAAATAAATATTTGTCAGATATTTGGTCATCGTCATCTATGAAGCATACATATTTTCCGCAACTCATTTCTAAAAGCATATTACGTTTTTTTCCTACGCTATATTCTTTCGTATCGCACAGGGTAAGTATTTGAACCCTATCAATTAAACCGAAATCAATTATTTGTTTATTCAATCGTTGCATTAACATTGAAAGCATTTCAATTCGTGCAGGAAGCGTAGGAATAAGGATGGATAATTCTTTCACAATAATTCGGGATAAAAATTAACATAATCATCTTTCAAGAATAATTTAATAACCATATCACTCTCTACTGTGTTTTCAATTTTAAAATCACTTTTGTTTGAAATTGGAATGTTTTTTGGAAATGATATTCCTGTTATATTTTCTAATGTATTGATATTGCTATCAATATTTTCAAGTTTTACAATTTTTATGTTTTTATCAATAATACCATATTCATTCATCAAATGATTAAAACAACTTTTAATACTATTATCTCCAACATTTTTTGAAAAATAACAAAATTGAGTAAACGTATGATTTATCAATCTTTGATTCAAATGATGATTAGTATGTTGTTTTATGTATTTGAAAAAAGACATCATTCTATCTTTTGGATTTCTAACGATTGCAAATTGATTGGCATTTTCAAACCAATTTAACATACCATTTTTTTTAAATACTTCTTTTGTTTCTAAATAAGTTAAGTGTGTATGATTTATATTTTTTACAGTATTTGTTTTAGGGTAAATTATTTCCGATATACTCGTACCGCCACATTTAGGAATATGATAAAAAATAAAATTATTGCGATAACTTACAATACACATTTTATTTTGTTTTGAAAAAGTATGTAGGTGTAGAATTGGTGATTGTGTGAATTTCGGGAGTGATACCTTTTTCTTCAAAAAATTCATAACAGGCAATTCTTACGCCATCTAATGCCCAATCATCAATTATTACTACTCCACCAACACTAATTTTATCCCAAAGCAAATCCAATGTAAATTTGGTAGGGTGGTAAACATCCATATCTAAACGAAGAATTGATATTTTTTCAATACACGGTAAATTGGGTTCTAATGTATTTTGCACCCAACCTTCAACTAATTCAATATTTAGTCCATCGTATAAATTCCAACTTCTTAAATTATTGATAACTTGTTGTTTTGAATGTGATGTAATTCCACTTGATACTAAAAGTGATTCATAAGGCACATCGGTATTGTGGGTAATGTCGCCTATTCCTGCTTGTTGCGTATCTTTTTTACCTGCTAATTGTATTCCCTCGAAACTATCAAAACCCCAAAATTTTCTATTTCTACCACCTTCAACAGAAATTGCACCCAAAATCATTGTTGCAAAGTTACCTGCCATCGCCACTCCGCACTCAATAATATCGCCTTCAATATTGTTTTCTACAACGTAACGACCTAAATCGTAACTATTTCTTTGTGTTTCTTTTGTTGAATAAAGTGCGTTAGAAATTATATCTAACATTTGTGAATCGTTCATATAAATTGTTTTAAATTATACCTTGACAACTGAAAATCGTTTGTTTTTTTATTTCTGTTCCTGTGTAAATATATTGCATATAGGTAGGAACTATTTTTTCAAGTCCTATTATGTGCGACAAAATTGACGCTACACTTTGGTCGTGTCTATGACCTAAACATCGTTCATCTTCGGAACATTGTTTGTTATTATTATTCCAATCTCCAATAAATGTTTTTTCTTGCGATGCAAAATAATACCACCTTTCAAAAAATAATTTGCTATCATTATTTTGAAAATTTAATCCTGTAAAACCTGCGGAATACAAAGAAATATAAAATGCTTCTTCTCTTGAAATTCCAAATTCATTCAAACATATATCTGTACAATATTGCCCTGCACTAAAACCACACAATTCCATTAAATGACCTTTTTCTATTACATAGTATATTACAGGCATTACGTCTTTAATGGCAAATAACGAAGCATCGCAATACAATACAACATCATAACCCATTTGTCTTGCCTTTTCAATGGCATAAACCTTAAATTGATAAGGAACTTCTTGATGACTTGAACTACCTACTTGTTCGTATTGGTCAAATGTAATTATATCACCTTGATAATTATTTTCTCGAAGCGAATTTACTAATCTATCTTGACCTTTTTTAAAATATCCATTAGCAAAATTTACGATACAATGTTTCATAATGCAAATATCAAGTTTTCTGCGTTTTCATTCACTAAATGTAAATTAAACTTATTAGCATATTCAACATATTTATTTTTACTTAAACCATTAAATTCAACACAAAGTATTTTACAACCCAATTCAGTCAAATTCATTTGTGATAACACCTCGTAATCCATACCCTCAATATCAATCGAAATAATATCAAATTTTTCATTTTTAAGTCCATTAATACTTAAAAAATTATTCCAATCGTAGCATTGAACTTCATAGGATTCGTATGTAATACCTGCATTTCTCCATTTCGTAGTTTCTTCGGGTATCAAACTTGAAACAAGTCCTATATCAAATTGATTTAACAAATTTGAACTTTCAAAAAATGTCAAAGATTTATTTTCATTTCCCAAAGCAACATTGTAACACTTTACATTAAAATCTGACAACGTATTTGACATTAAAGCGTTAAATGTATTTCTACCTGCTTCTATTAAATGTGCTTTCCAACCACGTTCATAAAAATACCTTGAATTACTCAAAGTAATCCCATCGTTAGCACCTATATCTAAAATATTTCCAACGAAATCATTTCCGTATTTGGAATAAATTAATTCGCTAATTGTTTTATCTTCTAAATTTTGTCCGTAGTACATTATTGAAAATTATTTTGTTCTCTTTTTATAAAATTTTGCCTATCTATTTCTGAATAACTTTCGGTTTTCATCAATAAAGGGTCAATAAATCCACCAATATTTGCAGGATGATTATGCCTAAATATTTTGTCGTCAAAATAAAGTATTTTATTATTTTTTTTTGCAACCAACGTATATTCATTATCACACCATAGCGAATAATAACTTGGATGATATATATAATTGAATTTGTCGTAGTATTTTCTGCCAATAATACTCATAGTGCTTAATCTATCCGCAGTAAAGCCATCGTCAAAATAAATATTTCCATCTAAATCGGGAAAAGAATGTGTAAATTTTTGTCTTATTATTTCATCAAAAGAATGTTTTATGAATCGCATATCATCTGAAAAATTTACTAAAATATCAAAGTCAAATCTTTCTTTAAATTCATTTACATCACGATTTATGGCATCAATTTTACTTTTAGAGAAACCAAATTTTATTACAATATTGTACGGATATTTTTTTACATATTCTGTAAGACGTTGTATTGTATTTGAATTATTCATTGTTTCATCATCGCTATCCAAAGAAACTAAAATGCAAAAATTGGTTAAATCACCAAGATTAGAAAGTATATTGTCTAAACCTTCAAAAAATTTTTCTGTTCTTGAACGTGAAGCATATTTAATTAAAATTTTATAATTACTCATATTCCTTTATAATATTTTTGGTACAAATCATTGATTAATTGTTTTTTTGCTTTTTGCCTTGCTTCTACTCCACTTCCATAACTTTTTGCATAATCATTTAATGACTTTGGATTTTTCAAAAAATAATCATCACACGCTTGTTGAAAATCAATTTTTGTAAAGTTACCTGTAATGTAATTTTCATCACACGCTACATAGCAATAAAATCGTTTATCACCTTTACGCAAATACTTGAACTCTACTAAACATTGTGCAATTTTGAATAATTCATAATTAGGCAATCTTTGAGCATATCTTTTTACATCATCAATTTGATAATGAAATCTAATAAAGGTTGTATTTTGCCACATTCGGGGGTCAAGTGCCGATAAAGATTGAAAATGGCAAATAATGTCTAAATCCCTATGGCGATTCGTTGCTAATAAACCAATAATTTCAACGGTTTTTGCTTGAATTAAGTATCTATTAATATCTTCTAAAATAAGCAGTCCACCTCTATAATTTGTGATAATCGTATTTAAAATATCAACCATTTGTTCAAGTGTCGCAATTTTACCATCTGCGGTCATTGGTAAAACCCTTCGCACTTCAATTTTTGAACTTCGAGTAAAATTAGCAACGTCTTTTACAGAAATTGCTTTATACTCTGTGTATTCCATATTAATATCGTAAATAAGCACTTTTCGTGCTTTTTTGCCTGTTTTTTTATCGGGTTTAATGTATGAATTGATTAAACCCATAGTGGTATAAGTTTTTCCTACACCCTTTTTGCCTGTGGCACACATTAATATTGGTTCTCTTCGTGAAATCATTTTTTAATCTTCTTCTCCATAATCACTCGTAACTTCTACATTTGGGTCGTGTTCCGAATCAATTATTTCTTCTTCTTCATCACCACTCATTTCTCGCATAAATTTTTCAACTGCATCTTTTTCTACTTTTGAAAAATTATCTTGTGATTTAGATTTCTTTTTGCCTGTTTGTTGATTAGAAAATGGTGCTGATGTTTGTTTTTTTGTTTGTTGATGATACCTTTCAAATGTTTCTAATGCTATTTTATTATTTTGTGCTAATTGATATGCGGAAAATGACATTGTAACTAAATGGCTACCTAATGCTATCATTAATCTTTGCGTGGGGGTTAGTGCCAAATCTTGTTCTAAAAGCACATCAATTAAAGGGTCTTTAATTTCTTCCCTTGTTTCATCTGATACCTTAAATATTTCTTCAACTTGCTCATTATTTCCATCAATAAAATCTTTTACAGATATTCCATTTTCCAATGGTGTTTCTAAATCAATTTTATCTTCAAAAACCATTTTTTGTATTTTATGGTCTTTAAAACTTGCCCAACTTTTAAAGGGCATAGGTGAAAATTGACAATACAAATTCAATAATGCTTCTGCGGTTTTTTCTGCTGATTTTCTTTTTTGAGCAGGTGTTAAATCTTGTAGATTATCGCCACCCATTTTACCGCCATCATCTTCATCTTCATCGTAATCTTCATCGCCTTCTTCGTCTTGGTCTTGTGGTAATTGGGTATTAGAATATTCGGGTTCGGGAATGTCGTCATCTTCGGGAATATCATCGTCAATAGATTCTCCATCCGAAGGCATTTTCATATCTTCTTCGTCAAATAATTCGTCAGATTTAGATTCGTTTGCAAATCCTTTTGTATATGCCCTTTCAATAACAGGTTCTTCAAATGGATTAAAATTTATTGGATTTTCACCATTACTGCTTGTATTTTTATCTTCAATAATATCTTCTACGGCATCTTCAATGCCATCGTCATAGTCATTATCTTCATAGTTACTAATTCTATTTCCTTCTAAATCTTCGCCTGTAAAATAAGAAAACATTTCTTGCAAATCTTCATCGTTGTATGCTTTTCCATATTCTTCTATGTATTCCTCTAATTCAGATTGGGGAATAGTTCCATCATAAATTAGGTCTGTAATTTTATCACAAATATTTTTTTCTACCGATGTTGGTCTGCCTTTACGTTCAAAAAACCAAAATTTACTCATTTTTTATTTTTTTAATATATTTTCTAATTCTTGTCATTAATATTGTATGAATTTTTATACCTTAAAACTTGTGTTGTTAGAAATAAAAAATTTTGGACAAACTTCGATTCTTGTTTAGTAGTTAATACATCATTGTTCAAAGGCATATCAGTTAATTCATTATTTACGCTTTGTCTTGACCTACCACCGAAATACATTCCAATTTCTTCATCGGTAAATTGTAAATGCTCTTTTATTAATGCAAAACACATTCTTCTCGCTTCACTCACCATACCTCTCTTTTTGGAGTTTACTATATCGTTTTTATCAACAATATAATGATTTGCAGTTATTGTAATGATATAATCTAATACATCGCTTTCAAAACCTTCTCCACAATCTACTTGTATTCTTTTTAATTGAATCAATACTTTTTTAAGTCCATACTTGTTAATAACACGCTGAACTTCTCTAAAAAATTCTATGATTTCGGATTGACTTGTCATTAGCGTTAAACGATACGATAATCGGAAGAAAGAAAAACTTTTCTTAATTTAAGATTATTTACCATTTGTTCGGGATAATCGGGTTCTTTACCAATAATTTTAGTCAAATCAGTAATACCAATTTTGCCTTTTTTTGCATTGGTAATTGCTAAAATCTTTTTTTCCATTACAAAATTACCAAAACCACTTTTTACAACATTTTTTCTTGGTTCGTTTTGCGTTACTTCACCACCCACATTTTTATTTTGTTTTTTTGGTGTTTCCGCAGGTTTTTTATTTTGCTTTTGTATTTTATTTTTTTCTTCTACATCTTCTTCGTCATCTTCATCATCCATTTTATCAATGTAATTTTGAATTTTTTCGGCTAATTCTAATGACAACCTTGTTAATCTAAATTTTTGATTTTCAACAGGATTTTCTTCATATTTCTTTTTTTGAAGATTAAAACCTCTTATTTGTTGTTGTAAATTAGAAGGCAGGTCTTTTACAGACATATCTTCGCTTTCTAACAATTCTTCGTGATGCAATTCCAAATTATTTTCCATTTTTTGTTTTTTTATATTCTTTTCTTTTTTTTATTCTATTATGTTTATAGTTGTTTGGTCTTGGTGTAAAATGCAGAATATAAATTAACGATATTGCTAAAAATATAGCCATAATAAATACAAAAAAAATACAAACAATATGTTGCATAAAGATTTCTTTGGAACAAATATAAAAAATAAAGTGGTATTATTTACAAATGATTGTAAATATTTTATTCTTCGTCTTTACGTTTAGAATTGTTAATTGCTAAAAGTTGTTCTTCAACTATTTTTTGTTGAATTTTTCGCAATTTTTGTTGTTCGTGAAAATTCCATATTGTGTAAACTAAATTTATAGCAAACAACACGGTAAACATAGCATAAAGATTTCTTGATTGGTTTTCGGATATATTCATAACAATTATATTTTAAGAATTAGTATTCAATTTACCTCCATTATTCATTAATTGTATTTCGCTATAATCATCCAAAATTGGAATGGATATGGCTCTCTTTGATTTATTCATATCAAATTCTAATTCATCGCTAAAAATGTGCTGACAAGGTGATGAATTAATAAAATCACCTATTACATCTAATGTATCAACTAAAACTTCACTTTCAAACATTATTACAAGTTTGCCCTCATTTGTAAAGTGTGCAATTACTTTTTGAAATTTATTTAATCTTTCTACTAACATATTTACACAAGTTTCAAAACTTAAAAATCCACCATTAGCCATTTTTGGAACATTAATTTTTGTATCAATAATTTCCGTTGATGTAGATTCTTTTTGAATTTCTTCATCTTGCTTTTTTTGATTTTCTATTGCTTGTTGTTGTGCTTGTTGTTGTGCTTGTTGTTGTGCTTGTTGTTGTGCTTGTTGTTGTTGTTGTAATTTTTCCGTTGCCATTAAAATTAATCCTATATTAGCTTTTAAATCACCCAAATTATTTCTAACAAATTCTTTTGCTTCTTCTCTTGTATCAAAAGTTTTTGTTTTATCATCTTGTTTAATTAACACTCCACTTGCATCAGAAACAATATATTTTTTTGCAGGTGTAACAATAATTTTATAACTATTTATTTCACTTTCTGTTTGCACTTGTTCTAATTTTTCTTTTCTTAATTTTTCTTCTGCTTGTTGTAATTTTTCTTCTGCTTGTTGTAATTTTTCTGCTTTTAATTTTTCTTCTTCTTGTTGTAATTTTTCTTGTTCTTGTTGTAATTTTTCTTGTTCTTTTTTGTATTTATCCATTCTAACGTAGTAACCATTTTTAACTCCCATTTCATATCCTGCACCTCGAAGCATACTTACAATAAAAGCATTTATATCGCTACTACCAATTCCTTCTCCTGTACCTGCATAAGTTTGTTCAACGCTTTCTGCTTCGTATTTTGCTTCATCTAATATATTTTTATCAATTTCATCAACGGATATGAAATCATTGTAAACGGCTCTTGTTAATAAATCGTATGGCGTCATGGCATATCTCTCATATCGGTCTAAATATTTAATTGCTTCATCAATTCCTAAAATAGAAGCAATTTTCATTTTAACGGATAAATCAATCATTTCGTATCGTTTACGAACTTCATTGAATCTATCATTAGCAAGTCCACCATTATTAAATTTAGCACCGCCTTTACCATCACCGAAATCTGCATCTTGAAATTGTTGTTTTAAAAAAGAAGCCGTTTTTTTCAATCCGCTTTTGGTTTTATATTTTGCAACATTCAAAAGAGATGGATTCAATGCTACTTTTGAAGCAGTATCTAAATCTTTTAAGGAAATAAATTCACTCTTGTTTAAAACATTCAAATTTTTACGGCTTTCTAACGCATCTAACGTATAAACATTAAATTTTAAACCACGATACCCACGAACCAATTCACTTTTTGTTTTTATTGCTTCGTCTTTTGTATTGAAACCCGAAACTATTTTGTTATTTGTTTCTTCTACAAGATAAAATGGCATTTTTGCGGATTTCGTTTTTAATACTTTACCCCCATTTCCATAATTAGAAAACATATATAATTCTCCATCGTAATCAATAATAAGTGTATCGTTTGCAAATTCTTCACCAATTTTTTCGTAATTGACCGACACCCAATTTATATCAGAATAATTTTGATACCCTAAATCTTCTAAATAGCCAATCAAATCATTTTCTAATCTGTACGTTATTTCATCATAAATAATTTCATACGCTTCATTTCTTACTTCGTCAAAATAATCATCCTCTAAATTATTTAATGAATATTCTAATTCTTCAATTTGTTCTTGTAATTCACCAATTTGTTCTAACAAATTTTCTTCATCTTCATCAGATGCTTCAATTAAAGATTCCAAATCAGATATGCTTTCATTAAATTCTTCAATTCTATTTTCTAAAACTTCTTTTTGATTTTCGTATTTATTTTTTGTGTTTTCTGCAATATCTAATAATTCATCAAAATTCATTTCACCTATACGATAATCTGTTTCATCACCTGCAACCACCCTTTTATCTGTATCAGTTAAATAAATATCATAAGCCGTAACTTGATATGTACCATCTTTAACTAAATCATATCCGTAATCTTCATAACTATCGAATTTACCCAAATATGAACTATCCATACTTTGTAAGGTATCAGAATAATCATTCAAACCCATATCGCTTCTGTATTCTTCTACTACATTTACAGGAAAATCATAAGATTCAAATTCTTTATACCCTTGAATTATATTATCAAACTCGGATTCGCCCATATATTCGTAATATTCAGAATTTCCAAACCCTTCAAAATCAGCGACACGATATTCTTCTCTATTTCCACCATCAATTTTATTTAATTCAGCCATATATTCGTTAATGGCATCCATAAATTCTTCACCACTATCATAATTCGTTAAATCAAAATATTTTCCCTCTCTGTAACCTAAAATTTCAATGTACGCTTTTGGACTATCTTCAACTGAACCACCTGTAACAAATTTTTCATTTTTCGACATTTGATATTCTTCAACTATTTGTTGTAAAAATTCATCGCCATCATAACTGCCGAATTTATTAAAATCTTTTAATAATGATTGTGCAATTTTACCATTCATTTCGGTATTTTCTTCCACAACTTGAAATCTAAATACATCGCTATCTTGTTCGCTATGAAAAAATAAAATGCTTCCATCTTTAAATTCAAAAATAATTGTTGCACCACCACTAATAAATTCATTAAAATATCGGTAGAATAAATCATCTTTATCTTCTCCTTGTAAAATTAAAGCATCACCATAATTACCACGAATATCACCTCCTTTATGTGGTTTAATTACATAAAAATAAATTCCTTGTTCGTTATCAAAATATACACGCCAATTTAAGTCAATTAATCCTAAATATGAAAAATTATAGGTATTATCTTGACCAATTAATTCTAACTCTCTTTCCTCAATAACTTCATTTGTTTCGGGGTCTTTAATTACTTCAACCATTTCCCACCCATCTTGTATTTTGTAATTAGAATTTTGAGCAAGAGAAGATTCGGTAAAATCACTATTTTCTTTGTAATATTCAAGTAATGAAATTCGTGCTTTATCGTAATTATTTTCAAGTAAAGAATAATCAAAACCTGTTTGGAAAATATCGAAATACATACTTACACTTTCTAAATCAGAAAGATAATTTTTTGTTATATAATCTTGTAATTCTAATCTTGACATTTTGGTAACATCACCACCTTTTGCCATTCTAAAAACAGGCGTTCCTTTTGAGTGCATATTCATATTATTAATTTGTTCGGTAAGCAACTACGTTATTATCCAAATATATTGTTTCGCCATCGTATCTTGCCAAAAAATGTGCAATTCCATCCATATTAACGGCATTTTGTGATGCTTCGTCAAAATCAATTAAATCATTATCAATCACTATTTTGAAAAATTCATCTTCGCCAAAGTTATCAATAAAATATTGAACACCATTATCATTCCCAATTTGGTCTGCATTAAGCAAATCAATATAATCTTGACTATATTCATCCGATAATTCTGTGGGGTCTATTGTAATTCCTTCTTTTTCTGTAATTAAACCATTATCTACTAATTCTGCGATTAATCTATTAGGGTAGTTTTCATCGCTTTCATTTTCTATTTCTTTCACATAATCATAATTACTATTTTCAAAATCATCAACAAAAAAATCGCCTACTTCAATATAATCCATTAAAAAATCACGGTCAAAATTTTCGGGTTGATATGAAATATTAGATTCAACTTCTTCAACGGCAACTTCTTCGGCTATTCCTTCATTTTTGAAAACACGATATTCGTTTGAATCATCGTCTTGGCAAGTAAATTCATCATCATTGACATAACTTATTTGCAGGTTATCATTATCTTCTTGGGCTTGTAATTGGTATAAAGCAATTATCATCCAATCTTCAACTTCACCACCATCAACGTATTTATTTACCTGTTTAGTTTTATTTGGTGTTTTTTTGATTACCTGCCTACCCCTACCATATTCATTTTCCGATTCGTTTTCCAAATCTACTGCACGATTACCCATTTTGTAATCTAAATGATGGTAAATATCATCAATACTTTGAGCAGAAATTGATAATTTACCCTCTTGCCAAGACATTAATTTACTTCCATTAGAAATCATTTTAATTAAATCTTTGGAATATTTAGCAATATGTAATAATTGCTTTTTAGCAATTTCTCCACCGCTTGAATATTTTTCCCAACCTTCTAACGAGTGTTTAACATCAGCAATATTTTGTTCGATACGAGTTAATTTCATTTTTACCCATTCTTCCAAATCGGTATCTTCTTTAATCATTTTATCTAACTTGATAGCATATTCATAAACTTGTCCAAGATTAATTAATGCCATTTTTTTATCAAAATCATAAATGTCAAAACCTGCTTCTCCACCTTCTGCGTATTCTTCATTTTCATAACCTTCTAATTCGTTTAGTTTAACACTACTTGGTCTTAAACCATAAGGTACTGCATCTAATCCATATTCAAAAGTATATCCAATAGTTTCTAATCTATTTTGTAATTCTAAAAGTGTATCGTAATCCGAATCTTCTTCTAAATCATATTCATCTAATATTGCTTGAACATTAGCAGGTATATTTTCGTAATCTTCAAATAAATCAACGTATGTACCGCCACCTTCTCCAAATTTATTAAGGTTATTTTCTTGAACATATTTTTTGGCACTTGCAGGAATTTTATCACTTCCTAAATCCATACCATTAGCAATCATATAACCATATCTATTCATTTCCTGTTCTTTATCTCCACTATGTTGTCCTACTGTTTTATTTCTTCCAAAACTATCTTTATATTTTTTTCCTTCTCGACTTTTCCACCATTGAGTAGGAGAAACTAATAAACCGTTTTTTTCTGCTATTTTATCCCATTCTTTTAATGTATATCCGTATTGAGTTCCACTTTTACCAATATCACCTTTTTTATTTTTTGTTTGACCACCTTTTTTATAATTAAAAATATCGTCAATATTAATGTCGTCAATATTGGAATTATCATCGCCAAATTTTCCATAATTGCTATTAACCCCACCACCACCATTAAATTTTCTAAATGGACTAAAATCCGAAGGAATAGCCAATAAATCAATGTCTTCAATAGCAATTTTATTCATTTGATTATCTCTGTAATAACCCTGTCTTGAAAATCTATTTCTAAATTCTTTAATAAATTCGTTTGCCAACTTTTTTGTTTTAAAAACTTCATCGGTAGCATAAACATTATCTGTGTAATTAAAAACATTATATCCTTTACTTACTTTACCGCCATTTTTATACCCAAGCAAATCATCTAAATTAATATCATCAATATTTTTTTCGTAATCTTCTCGTTGTAAGTCATTTTGAATTTCATCAACCATTTTAGCCAAATATTTCGCACCTTTCGGGTCATCCGACATAATTAAACGTGATACACGGAAAAATTCATCTGTTGGTAAAGCACAAAAACGAGAAAATAAATAGTGTTGTAAATACCTATTTCCTTCTTCAAAAATCATATTAGGATAAGCATTTACAAATTTTTCCCAAACAATAGCACCTAACCTTAAATCCATTGTTTCGTTAGAAAGTGAATCTACTGCATTTATTACTAATTGTGCTTGTTGTGGGTCATCGGGTAAACCTTGTGTACCAAACACTTCCATTACCCCTTTAATTATTTCGTGTAAAGAGATAGGAAAACAAATTGCTTCTGTTTTAATAATAGAACCATCTTCACTTTCTTCAATTTCTTCTTTACCTCCCATAACCGAAGGATTAGATGCCATTTGTTTAATAGTGTTATCATCTAAAAGCCAATAAATTAAATCGTTAATAGACATTACCTTTCCATAGGTTTCAGCCAAATTAGGATTATATTCATTTATTTTTCTTCGTACCAATTCAAACATATAGTGTCCTTTTTTTGAAGAACCTTGAATTAGCATATTAATAAAACGTCTTTTGTATTTTTCATCTTCAAACAATTCATCAGCAGGTATTTCTAATTCTTGTGATTCGTTTTCAAATGCTTGATTTACTTCTTCTGCCTTTGGTTCTTCTACTTCTTTTTGAAAACCATCTTGATTTATTGAGCCAACAGGAACTAATTTACATTGAAACTGAAACACACCATCGGGGATTTCCATTTCATTTACCACTAAATCAACGGCTAAATTTTCTAATTGTAATTTATGTGGTGCTTCAACTTGTTGAATAAATTGAACTCCTTGCATTAAAAAAGAATTTAATTGACCTAAACCACCACCTGTTACATTTGGTAAATTAGTATATCTTTTAACTTTTTCAATCACTTCTAAAAAACGCTTATATGCAATTAATTCCAAAAAGTTAATTGGATTTCCATTAGCATCTGTTTTAGGAAATGCAGGGTTTTTTGCTAAATCACTTAAATTTGATTTTAGCATATTTTCCAACTGCGGATTCATCCGTTCATTTTGGTTCAGATAATTTTCTTTAAATTCTTGCATATTGTATTTTTTAAGATATTATTTTTTTATTAGAACAAAGTCGTATTTTTTTGCCTTTGGTTTTGGTTTATGTTTAGGTTTGTAAGGATTGTTTTTATCGGGTTTTGAAGGCGTTGTTGTTGGTGTGGTTGTTGGTCTTGTTATTGTTGTTCTTTCTCTCGTTGGCATTTCTGCGTTTTCAACCCCACCACCATTATTCATAGTTGTTATTGGTGGTTCTTTTTTTGAATTATCAACAAAAATTTGAAATGTTTGATTAGGAAAATAATCCGATAATTTATCAACTTGCTTTTGTGCTTCTTCTTTTGTTTCGTAATATCCTTGATAACCTATATTGCCATAATCTCCATACTCTATAATATGATAATACATTTTTTTAACTCTACCACCATTATCCATCATTTTATCTATTTTAGGATATTTAGAAATTTTTTCATAAACTTTTATAATTCTATCATAAAATTCTTTATCGGCTATTTTTAATTTAGCCATTTCTTTTTTGAAATCATCTGTATTTGAATAATTGTAACCATCAAAAAGACCACTCAAATAATTTTTTATTGAATACACTTTTACACCTTCTCTTTCTAATAAAGATTTTATTCTGTCATATTTAATTTCACCATTTTCCTCTACATCATATTCTAATAAAAATGGATAACTTAACATTTCTACTAATTCATTCCTTGTTGCTGAATCCATTGAAGCGTGTCTGTCAAAACGGATTATTTGTCCACCATTAGCGTATTTATATTTTATCATATCGTAATCGAATTTATCAAAATTTTTCTTTGCCCATTCTACTGCTTCCTCGTATGAATTAAAATGTTTAACATCTTTTTTATATCCTTTTTCTTTATTTAAAAATTCAATATAAACTTCTTCGGTTTTTCCACCATTATCATATTTCCTGTTTCTTGCAGGAACTTTTCTTTTACTTGGTTCTACTTCATAATCTTCATCTTCGTTGTGGTGATAATGTTCTTTTGTCCACGCACTACCTGTTGGATAACCTTTTTTACGTTTATTAAAATAATAGTAGGCAATTAAACCCCCTACACCTAACGCCAAAGCACCTAAAACAACCCCACCTACTGCGTAATCAGTAAATTCCGATTTATTGTAATTACCATCACTTAACAAAAATGTAATAAAATCATATTCTTCTTCGGTAATGTCTGTACCATCTTCATTTTTAATAAATAAAGTGTAATATTTTTCGACACCTTTTTCAAAGTAATCTCTATCTTGTTCGGGATAAGTAGATTCCCAACCACCAAAATAAATTGGGTAATAAATCCCATAAACTTGATTTGCTTTTTTTAGAATATTTCCAATAATATCGCTTTCATTTTCGATAATATAACCGCTATTGGAATAATCGCTTACTTCACGGCTATCTTCTGTTGTTTCTTGAAAAGTAATTGAATACTTGAATAATTTACTTGGACTAATTAAAGGTTGCATATAATTATGATTTTTGTTTAAAATAAATAATTGCAACAACAAGTAAAATTACAACGCCTATTCCAATATATGTATTTCGTTGCGATGATTTTTTATTTTGTTCTGCTTGAATTGATGCGTTGCGTAATTGTTGTTGTTCAATTTGATTTTTTTGTTCTTTATTTAACTTATATTTTTCATAAATTGGTAAAGCACAACTATCATAACTTGCTTTTTTCTTTTTTCCTCCTCTACGTTTACCGCAAATAGTTTCTATTTCTTTGGTAATTTCTAATTTCGATGCTTGTTTTGTTGCACTTGCTTGGGCAACTTGACCTGCACCTTGTGTTATTGCACCTGCACCTTGCACTATTGCACCTACACCAACAATGTTTGAAAAAATTTCATCATCAAAATTTTCAAATATTTCGGAATTTTCAAAGTAATTGTTCATAGTTTTAATTTTTTTTTATTCGTAAAATTCGTAAATAGTGATTTTTTTATTATTTTTTATTTTAGCATACATATCGGATGCTTCGGCTTGTGTTAAAGTTATTTCACGTTGCATTTTTCTTCCACCCCCTTTAAATTTACTTTCAGTAAACAAAATAATTTTATCGGTATCTGCGTCATAAAACATATCACTTGACCTAAATTCTTCCCAATCAACGCCACGTTTATTTTCCTCAAATCGAACTACAAGTCCTTTTTTAAGGTTTTCAATTAAGTTACTTGTTTTTGGCTTACTTACTTTACCTGCTTTTTTAGATACTGAATTTGCCCTACGCTCCTTAAATTCTTCAATTAAATAATCGCAAAATTCTTTTGAATCAATATCATAAATTACTCCATCAATTTCTACCTTTTCGCCATCCATTTTTTTCACACTTTTGGAAACTTTTTCAACCGCTTTTGGCTTCGTTGTTTTTGCAACTTTTGATGCAATTTTTTCAACTCTTGGTTTTGGCATTTTTGTTTCAACCATTACCTCTTTTGGCTCGGTAGTTTGTAATTTTTCTTGTAATTTATTAATACCCTTTTGATACAAAGGAATAAACTTTGCATCGGTTTTAGGGTTTTTAATTAATTTTTGCAAGTCGGCTATTTTCTTTTTGATTTCGCCACCATCGTTGTATCTACGTTTCATTTTTTTGTAATTAAAGTTCTAATAATATTTTTAGTCCATTGATGTTTTCCATAATGGTTTGACGTTCTTCTTCATCTTCGGTTATTTCAAGAATAATTTCTAATCCTGCAATATTTTCAAGAATAAATGCTTTTTCATCATTTTTACCACCTACTTCCGTTATTTCTTCAATATCTTCTTGTGAAATTTTATATTTTTTATCATTAATTAATTTATTTAATGAAGCCACCCACTCTTTACTTGCAGTATTATCCACATATACTATTTCACCAAATTCTTGCCCAAAAATTTCATCTTCTCTTTCTAAATAAGTTTTAAAAGAATTTAGATTACGGACTGTCGCAGTATAAAAAGGGTTAATTTTTACATAAAAACCATCGGGTAAGTTTATAGTAAATAAATCATTTGAAACAGGTACTTCAATTTCTTCATCAACTTCTTCAACATCGCCTTTTTCATAAAATTCATTCGTGATAAATTCTTGCATTGATTCGTAAAATGTTATTGCATCTGCTTCCGTAATAATATCTTCCATTTCATCAACTTCATTATTATCAGCATCCAAAATCATTGTAAATTTAACGTATTCATTTGTTTCTCTATCGTAGAATAAATCATTTTCATAGAACATACCATCTTTTTCGGTTCGTGTTCTTACAACTAACCCTTTTTTCAAGCGACCAATAATTCTTGGCGTTTTAGGTCTGAACGATGCTTTTTTTACTTGTTTCCTAACAATTTCTCCTTCAACAATTTCAGCATCTTTGACATTTGGTTTAATATTCAAATATTGAACAGGCGAAGTAACTGTTTTTGGTTTATCAATGCTAAATGTTTCTAATTGTTCTTCAAGCAAATAGTTTAATTGAGCAAATTCATTTACTTTTTCTTCTAATGTAATTTGGGTGTAAATACGTTCCGTTTTAACAATCGAATATCTTTCAATTAATGAATCAAATGAATTTTCAACCATTGTTTTTTCGGTTTCTAATTGATTAACCTGTTCTTGTAATTGATTAACGGCATCATCTATATTTTCAAGCGTAATATCTAATACTTCAAGTGTAAATTTTATTCGACTATATTTTCTAACTGCATCCCTAAACTCTAACGCTAAATCTAATACTCTTGGTTTGTCGCCATCGTAATCAATGTAGTTATCTGTATTATCTTCTTCTTCGGGTACATATAAATTATATTTTTTTCTATCTAAACGTGGAAAATTTTCTGCTAACCACCTTCTGTAAATATCACTTTTATCCTCTCTTGTTAATTTAGACAAGTCCGAATTGGAATTTAATACAATTTTATTAATGCTATTCAATAAATCAACTTTATTTTCATCTGTTCCTAACTCAACATATTCTAATGGTTCAAATGATTTTTGACTTTTTAGTTCTTCTAATTTGTTCCTTTCTTTTATGAAATCCGCACCTAATTTAATTTTTTCTTTGTCGTCTGTTGAAATAATTTGTTTATTGGTAAGAATATTAATATTTTGTTCTATTTCTTGTATTTTATTTTTGTATTGTTTATATTGAACATAAGCATTTGTAACAACCAATGCACCACGCATTAAAAGTTCGTTGTTTTGAATAAAACGAGCAAGTTGTTTTGTTGTTTTTAATTCTTCAATTCTATTTTTTCTTAAATTAATTTGAGAATTTAATTGAACGGATTTTTCTTCAATTTCAAAACGTGCCAAATCTTCGGGTTCATCTAATATTCGTTTTCTTAATTCACCCAAATCAAATTCTTTTGTATCTAATACCGCACCTGTATCATTTTTATCCCACAAAAGTTTAATTCTTAATGTTTTTTCATATAATTTTTGAAATACAGGTGGGTCAAATGAATTTCGTATCATTGGGTAAACAACACGAACATTAGCAAACCTATTACCTTGCCTGTGTATTCTACCTGCAACTTGTTCGTTGGTTGTTGGATTCCAATCAAAATCACATAAAAACAAAGTTGATGAATTTTCTTGTAAATCTACTCCTGTCGAAATAGCAGATGAACCTAACATAATTATTGAACGACCTTTCAAAAATCTGTTTTTTTCTTTTTCTCTATTTTCTTTACTGACCTTTCCCGAAACGATTGAAATATCATCGTAAGAATATCCTAAATTATTTACTAAATAACTTCTTATTTTTTCTAAACCTGTTTCACTCCATTTGAAATTAAGCCGTGAATTTTTGACATTGATTCCAATATTCATATAAATTATACAACCCGACAATTCTTTATTGTTGAATTTTTCGTAATCGTGTATTGATTTAATACATTGTACGGCATAATTTATCTTCGGTGAAGATTCTACATATTGTTGTGGCGATGGTTCAATACCGCTTTCTTTTGCACAAATTGATAAATAAGGACTTAACGTAATTTGTTTTAGAATATTCAATCCGATTTGTACTCGTAATTTAGATTTATCGGTTTCGTTTAGATTTTCTTCGTTAATTGTATCTCTAACTTGACTTAATAACCTTTCAACCGTATTTTTTAATCGGAAAAAATCTTCTTCTTCTTCAAGTGGAAATTCTAAATTATTGAAATCTTCTTGTTGTTGTTCAGTACCTAATTCATTAACTACGGCTAACAATTCACTTTCTGACATTTCTTCAATGTCTATTGCCTGTTGATTGTTTTGACACAATTCTGCGTAATCAATATTACCCCTAATGTAATCTTTTACTTTTTTGAATAAAATATCTTGTTCGCTTGTTTCGGGCAAAATACTTCTTTCATCTATTGGAGAATTAGGTAATAAATATTTTTTCGGTCTTTTAATATTGGCATCTTCACCGCTTTTGTAATTCATTATTGCATAAATCATATTACGCAAAGCAGGTAAATTTTGAAAACCTACTAATTGTTCTTTACGTTCTACACCACCTGCACCAAAAACTAAATCATAACTTACATCCATAAAAATATCATAGAAATCAGTTAGGTTTCTAAATTTATATTTACTTAAAAAACCAAAATTGGTCAAAGCCAACATACCATATATTTCATTTGGTGAATTGGTGAAAGGGGTTGCGGTAAGTTGAATTACATTTTTATCGTCTGTTGATTTATTAATATATCGGCTTAAAAAATAACCGCTTAATGCCAACGAAGAAGGATTTTTACTTCCTATGTTATATCTTCTCTCTCTATTTTTAGATGTGTAACCTTGTTGGGTAACAATATGTTCGCCTAATGTATCGGTATATGTATTTTTAACAAAATGTGATTCGTCAAAAATTGCACCATCAAAATTAAATTCACCTAAATCAATAATATCATTAATTCTTCCATAAACTGCCTTATACAATTTTGCATCAAGATTACTTGTAGCACTAAAATCGGCAAATTGAAATAAGCCACCTTGACTTAATTCACTCCATATATTTACAAATTTGGAATTTTGAGAATCAATTTGTCCTTCATTTGTTAATTTAGATAGACCTAAATGTTTAACACCTTCGTAAGTCGCTAAAAAAATAGTTTTATCATCAAATTCTTTTACCAAACCAAGAATATAGGGTAATTCTTTTCTGTAAATCTTAAAATCTTTTTCAAAAACTTGTTTTTTAGTGGTTTTAATTGTTGCTTGAAATTCTTCGTTTTGTTCGTCTGTTAATGTTTCGTCAGAATTTATACCATTTTTTTTCTTGAATTTTGTTAATAAATTAAAAATGTAGTTATCCCAATTTACATTAAATTGCAATCTATCCCAACCATAATATAAAACACTTATTTCAGCAGAAATTTCATCATCACCAAAATCGTAATTTTCGGGAATTTCGGGTAAAAATTCAGTAAGCGTTTGTGCTTTTGCCATTTGCTCTAAATTTTCTTCCGAATAATTTTTAAGCGTTTTTACATTTGCTTCACTCAAATTGTATAATTCAAAATAATTATTCCATTGTGGTATATGTCCTTCAACAACAGATGATTTTTTAAATATTTCTCCTTTAACTGCTTTGGCAAATTTTTTCGCTTTTGATAACTTGTCAAATGTACTTAATGTTTCAAAATTATTATCTAAATAGCGTACTTCATACACAATTTCCTCGCCACCAAACATTTCCATTTTCCATTTATCATATACGGCATTTGGTACAACAACAATAGGTTTATTTACTTTATTTGAACCCAACAAATACGATAAATTCATAATTGCAGAAGCAGTTTTACCTACTCCAACCCCATAAGCAATCAATCCACTACCTGTACGATTAATAAATTGCATTGATTCTACTTGTGATTCATTAGGTGTAAATGGACTTCCATTTTTAAAAACACTATTTAATGAACAAGCGACAGGAAATTTATGGTATTGTGGCTCTGTATAAAAATTAAATTTTTCATTCCAAGCAGTATTTAATTGTAATTTAGCATTATCGGTCAATGAATTTAAAAAATTAAACATCATTATTTTACCATTTCTAAATGACTTTTCCCTTAAATCGGCATATTTATTTTTTTCAGATTCTTCCGCCTTTTTTGAAATAGTTTTGTAATAGACAAAATATTGTTGTATTGAATACCTTGATGGTGAATCATTCAACAATTTGGCATCCATTTCACTATCTATCCACGAAGCAAAAAGTGATGTCAAATTGCCTTCATCTTGTTTCATCCAAGATTCAATAAAATCTTCCCTTTTTAATTTATATTTTTTTGCAAAGTTAGAATATGGAGAAATTACCAAACAAGTTTCTATATTGTCAGTAATTTTTATTGGTTTGTTTCTATTTTTTAATAATAATGCTTTTTGCATTTCAAATTGTTCTTCTGTAAGTAAACCATTTTCGATAATGTTGTTTTTATTTTGTTCTAAAAAAGTATTTTTTTCATACAAATTACCGCTTATATAGTCGTATTTGTAAACATATTTTTTCTGAATTGTGCCATCATTATCTTTGACAAAATCGGGTATCAATAATCCTGCTTCTACTAATACTTCAACATTTATGGGATTTCGTTTAGTATAATCTTCACGATTCAAATTATCATTAGCATATAAATACGCTTGTAATTCCATTTCACCAATAAAAATCTTATCGGATTGTATTTTTCTTCGTTCCCTTTCAATTTCAATTCTATCGGTTTCTGAAACGGATTTATCATAAATAGAATTAGCGATTGCATTTGTTAAAACAGATTTCTCACGCATTTCTAATGCTTCGATACGTTCATCAATATCCTTTTGCATTTGTTTTTCTTCATCGTCTGTAACAACGTAAGGTCTGCCGTAAACCTGTGGCAATAACTCGTAAATAAATTCATAAGGCGTGTATATTTTTTTTTCAAAAACACCACCACCCTCGTCAAATACGTTTTCAACCTTATCTACCAATAAAGATTTTATTCTATTTTCAAATACTCGTTGAATTAATTGAGATTTTGATTCGTCAGAAATTATTTCATTTTCTGTATTTTTATACAAATTGCTTTCGTCCATACTATTTTTTTTATTCTACATTAGGGGTGCTTAATTCTACTTCTACCAACGCAAGTGCAGTATCTAAATTAGGAATACCACGAACTAAAATATGTTGCTTTACACGAAAAAATATTCTGTCTTTACCTGCTTGTGTTAGTGAAAATTGAGAAACATAAGGCAAGTTTTTTGCCGAAGAAATTGCTTCTCTGATTAAAATATCTAATTGATTTTCGTTATACATACTATCCAAAATTGACTTGTAAATACTAAAAATTGCTTTTTTAATATAAAAACAAAGTCAAATTTAGTATAAATACACTAACAATTTGATTTTTATTTGTATTTTATTATTGCTATGAATTTGTAAATTTTTACAATTTTTTTAGCGTACCACCATCGGTAATTTTTACACCATTATTATTGTAATTATTTATCAAACTTGCAATTTGTTTTAGTGTTCCATTTACTGAATATTTATTAGTGTCATTCATTGTTCTTCTATTGATAATAATTGAACCCGAATCAATCGTATCATCTACATCAGTATCTTTTGCTTGTGGTTGTATATTTTCGATATTTATAGTTGAATTACCTTTGTAAACTTTTGCACCTGTATCGAAATTTTTACCACCACCTAAAACATTAATTGCACTTGCAATTTGTGAAAAAGTTCCGTCTATCGTGTAAATGTTATTATCATTAAAAGCATTAGCGACAAGAACGGCTTCTTCTCTTTCTGCTTCAATTATATGCCCCCCATCGCCAACTTCAAATTTTCTACCGCAACCTGTTTCATCGTTACATTCGGAGTGTAATTGTCCTTCAATAATTCCACCTTGTTTGTAAATTTTTTTCGTTCCACTAATGCCTACATCACTTGGTCTTAAATCACTTGAAATATATCCATACTCATTTGCTTTAATACCATCTACTTGCATACTTCTACTTTTAGACACTTTACCAAAAATTGTTTTTCGTAAGATAACTCTTGCAGGTAAATAATCACAACCCATATTTAATGCGGTTTGTAATCGGTGATTCCCTTCAACTAATAAAACGCTATTATCATCCTGTGAATATTCGATAATTAATGGCTCTTTTATACCTTCACTTAAAAATGATTTTTCCAAATTTTTAATTGTAAGTTTACTATCTTTTTCATTCCATTTAGGTTCTTTATATCGGTCAAATTGCTTAAATTTTAATAATTGATTTACAGGTACTAATTCAACTTTACTATCTTCATCAAACCAATAATTTTCCATATTCAATGGTAATTCACCATAGGCACATATAATTTTGCCTCCTTCTTTCTTTTTTGGAACATTTGCTTCACTTAAAGCGATTGCTATTGCCTGTTTAGAATTGGTTACTTTTTCACCATACGATGTTTTTAGTTCACCTTGCTTGTATTCACGCATCACTTCGGAAATTTTTTCTTTTTGTGCTTCCGTTTGACCGCCTTTACTATAATTTTCTACTCCTTGAATAATTTGGTTGTAATCGTCTATGTTAAGTTTTTTATTAGATAAATTGGATATATTTTCAACTAATTTATGAATTTGTAAATGATTTTTTAATTCTTCATTTAATAATTCCAATAATCTTGTTAAAAGTGAAATCGGTACATAAACTCCATTTTGATTTTTTAACTCGCCCCCTGTTTCAAAATTATTTTCAATTTCAAAATTTATAGAATCAATTTCATTTGATTTTATTCTTTTCCACTCGGCTTCTAAATCTGTTCTATTTCCAAACTTGATATTATCTCCACCGATGTATTTTAATTTACCTAAATTTTTCAATTCAGTTCTATCAAAATACGCACTACCACCAATACTTTCTAAATTTCCTAAATCTTTAAGCGAACTATTGGTAAAAACGGCAAATTGAATAATTTTTTCAAGTTTATTTAAGGATTGTAAAACGCTATTTTTAATTACACAAATTCCACCTATATAGGTCAAACTACCCAAATCAATTAATTTAATGTTATCTTCTACAATGAAGCCACCATCAATTCTTTCCAAACTGCCTAAACTTGTAATTAAACTTGACTTAAATTCTATTTTACCTTTTACATATTTTAAATTAGTAAATTCAGTAATTCTACTATTCAATAAATTAACATCGCCTAAAATACGTTCTATATTTTGTGTTGTTTTTGTAAAGTTGTTTCCAAAATCGGCATTTCCACCAATGAAAGTCAAATTAGGAAATGATTTAATTCTACTTGAATTTATACTAAAATTAGTTCCTACTCTTTGTAAAATAGGCAATTCAGTTGATTGACATTTATTAAACATCGCTTCATTTTCTACTTCTGCTAAATTGGGAAATGTAATTTCTTTTGATGAACTACAAATAATGCTTTTTGCTTTTATTAAATTGCCTGTACTTTCTAATGCTGAATTTTCTCCAATAATTAAATCACCACATTCTTCAAGATTTCCTAAACTAATCACGTTAGTAAATGTAGTTACGCAATCAATTTTACCACCATAATTCGTTAAGTTTCCAAAAGACAATAAACCTAAATTTTTGCCATCGAATTTTATTTCACCACCAATATACTCTACTGAATCAAAACTTTGAATTGTTTGGCTACCTATAACTAAATCTCCACCTATCTTTTTTAATTGACCAAAACTTGTTGAATTATTGTTAATCGTTAAATTACCAAGAATTTCGTATAAATTACTATTACCTAAATCAAAATTGTTTGAATCACTTAATGTAATATCACCTAAAAAGTATCGTGTAATAGGGGTTAAATTAGATAGATTATCTGCAAATTCTTCGGCTCTGTAAAATTCATTTGGTAAATTTCCTATTGCATTAGTTACGGCTTGGAAAAATTTATCTGTGTATGGATTTTTTCCATATCTACCATTAACTTCTTCTTTTAATCTTAAAACGTAAGCATATTCTTCCGTAATACCTTCATACATTCCAATTTCATCTAATTTTTTAATGGTATTTCCTACTCTTTGATTGTAATTAAGCATTTTAATATAATCTTCACCGCTATTATTCCCGATATTATTTCTACAAAAATTAATTGCTATTTTGGAATATTCGTCTGTCATATATTGCCCATCTAACCTACCGCTAATTTCACCCACATTTTCTAAATTCATTCTAATAGCAATTTGTGGGTCATATTCATTTTCTACTTTTATTGCAAAAACGTAAAAATTACCACCTAAATATGAACCTTCACCATTTAGTTGTGCGTATGCTCTTGTTGTAGTACACCAATTTGTTTTTTGGACAAATGCTGTTAATTTTTCCGCATTTTCCTTAATTTCTAAATCGTTTGCGTTTCCTTTACCCAAAAATGTAAACCATCTACCATTATTTTGTTCTACTGAAATAATTTCATTTACTAATTCTTCTCCTTTTTCTGCCAATAATTCAACATAATCTTTTAATAAAAAAACACTTGATTTTTGAAATAAAGCACCTAAAACACTTGCATCAAATGGCGTAAAAAATTCGGTTGTTTTTGACGTTCTTTTTACAAGGTTATTTTCATCTATCTTGTAATTGTAATTCAATACTGCCGATAACATTAAATACTTAAATGCTGTTGGATAATCACTTTGTTGCAAGTAACTTACCCAAGTTGAAATAGTAACTTTTTGATTTTGTGCAACAACATCAATTTTTTCTTTTCTTTTTTCGGGGTTTTCGCTATTGGCTTTAATTTGTTCAATATATTCCGTTGGTCTTGATTCATTTTCCGCTTGTCTTAAATCAACAAGAAATAAGGTTGAGATACTTTTACTATCTTCTGAAATTAAATATTGTTCATAGGTATTGTAAAGTTCATTAAGGTCATTGGCTAATTTTAATTCTAACGAATTTTTATCAAAATTTACACCTTTTATTCCTGCGTTAATATATGCTTCAATTTGGTATTTATCGGTAATACCAATACGAGCATATTTTTGTTGTTCTTGGTGAACAAAACCTATTGGTTGATTTTCATTGTTAAAAATAAAATTACCAAGTATTTTTCCGCCTTTTGCGTAATTATTGTATTCCATATCTTTATTTAATTGTTGTTTTTCATTATTTATATCTCCCCCTTCATAAAAACGAATATCGGGATTGTTACCATCGAATGTAGTGTTAGTACCATCAGCAAGTTTTATTTGGTTAGGATTATCAACAACAAAAGTATTACCATAGTAATCAGTACCATTATCCATATCTATAAAAGGGTCTGCTATATTCTTAACCATTACACAATCATTACCACTTTCAAATGTTTTTTTTATTTGTTCATCAATATAAGATGTTTCCGAAAGTTCAACCCAATCTTTATTTTCAGCATCTATTATTTTAATTTTATTAGCATATAAAAAAACTTCAATTACATTACCTAAATAATCTTCTTCGTTTTCATCGTAAGTATATGAATAAGCAACTGAACTATTATCGGTAAAATAAAAACCTCTTAATGCGTTACTTGTATTAAATCCTATTTTTCTTTTATCAAACGTATTAAAATTATATTTTCTTCCGTGATATACGACTAACGGCTCTCCATTTTCATCAACTACCTTACTTGCATTTTCGGGGTCGTTCTCCCAATCACCAAACCATTTTTTAAATGCAGGTGTACGAACCAATTTATATTGTTCGGGTGTAAGGTTGCTCGGTTTTCCATTTGGTGCTAATAATTTATTCATCAAAAAAAATAATTATATTTGTCAAAGATAATAAGTTAAATCTAAAAAAAATTGTTTATGGAATCGAGTAATTACAAAAATTTGAAAAAAGCAGATTGGCAGAAATTAGCCACAAAGTTTGACATTGAGTGGACTGATGATAGTGTTGTAAGATATTTAGTAGAAAAAATTGCTGAAAAAATTGGTGTTGATGATAAAATTTCAAGCGACATTTTATTAAAGAAAGAAGTATCGGAAAAATTACAAAATAATCCCGAATTGATTCCTTCA
>Ga0247834_1001494_pt1 | contig 39709 bp, 35 predicted proteins | sample LaCruzMarch2015__8_FD_187118 | JGI IMG/M metagenome (GOLD analysis project Ga0247834, IMG submission 187118) | Freshwater microbial communities from meromictic Lake La Cruz, Castile-La Mancha, Spain - LaCruzMarch2015_12m | ecosystem: Environmental > Aquatic > Freshwater > Lake | place: Spain... | reverse complement strand
GATCTATGAGCGGCGCGGCCTGGGCTGGGACATTGAGTCCCTCTACAGCCGTCCGCGCGGGGATGTCTTCCCGGTAGGTTCCTTTGGCCACACGGGCTTCACCGGCGGGAGCCTGTGGCTGGACCCACACTCGCGCAGCTTTGTCATCCTGCTCAGCTCCCGCCTGCATCCCGATGGCGACGGCAGCGTGCGTGAACTCTACGAGGAAGTGGGCACAGCAGCGGCGCGGTGCATCGCGGGCTTTGACTTCAAAACTGTGACCGGGGCCATGACAAAGCGGGGTGAGCGGGAGGTGCCAACCGTCCTCAATGGCATTGACGTGCTCCAGCGCAGTCGCTTTGCCGCGCTGAAAGGTCTGCGCTTGGGCCTCATCACCAATCATACAGGCATGAATGCCGCCCGTGTCAGCACCATTGACCTGCTGCACAAGGCACCCGGGGTGCAGTTGCGCGCCCTGTTCAGCCCGGAGCACGGCATTCGTGGCATGGAAGACCATGACAAGATCACCGACTCTAAGGATCGCAGGACCGGCCTGCCCGTCCACAGCCTCTATGGTGCGCGCCGCGCACCCACCGCGGAGCAGCTCGCGGAGCTGGACGCACTGGTCTTTGACATCCAAGACATCGGCTGCCGCTTTTACACCTACATTACCACCCTGCGCCTGGGCATGGAGGCAGCGGCAAAGGCGGGCAAAAAAATCTTCGTGCTCGACCGCGTGAACCCCGTCGGCGGTCTCGCCGTGGAAGGTCCAGCCCTTGTGGACAAGGAAACCTTCACCGCCACGCATCCCATCCCCATCCGCCACAGCATGACGGTGGGCGAGCTAGCCCAGTTGATGAACATAGAGCGCGGCATCGACGCAGATCTCCACATCATCCCGCTGGAAGGCTGGCGTCGGGAGCAGCTCTTTGACCAGACAGGGCTGCCGTGGATCAATCCCTCCCCCAACATGCGCACGCTAGAGGCCGCGCTGCTCTACCCCGGCATCGGTCTTTTGGAGTTCAGCATCAGCGTCGGTCGCGGCACGGACACACCGTTTGAGATTCTCGGCGCGCCGTATGTGGACGACCTGCGCCTCGGCCATGAGCTAACCAAGCTCGGGCTGCCCGGCCTGCGCTTCCTACCCGTGCGCTTTACCCCCACGGCGAGCGTTTTCAAAGACCAGCCCTGTGGCGGCGTGCGCATCCAGATCACCGACCGCGCTGCCTTGCGGCCCGTGCGCTCAGGCATCGCCATCACCGCCGTGCTACAGCGGCTGTATCCCCAGCACTTCGCCTTGGCAAAGGTCGGCACACTGCTCAACCACGCCGCGCTGCTCAAAGCGGTCCAGCAGGGCAAAGACTGGAGGCAGATAGCCCGGATGTGGGAAGGGGAAACGGCAGCCTTCACTGCGCGGCGGGCAGCGGTGCTGCTTTACTGACCAGACAGCGGGCAGAGATTTTTAATGTCGCGCAGATTGTTGTCATCCCAGCATCCCCCGCCATACTCGCCGCGCCTGCCTCTATGAGCACCTCTCAAATGCCACGTCCATCCCTCAACCGTCGGCCAGAGCCTCAGGAGGCAGCCGCTGGCTGGCGCGGCTGGCTTTCGCCCAAAAATTGGCTGGCGCGCTGGCAGGGCGCTGAGTCCGGCCTCACCATCGCGACCACGCGGAATTCGATGCTGCCCGTGCTCATTGAGGTCTTCGCCGGTTTCTCAAAGCTGGATGGCGATGTGGAGGAGGAGGAGATCGAGTCCTCCCTCGGCTACCTGCGCTACGACTACTCCGGTGCCATCTATGCAGACATGCGCCGCCTTTACTTTGAGGCGCTCCAGCAGCCGCAGGACCTAGCCCAGCGGGCGAAGGAGCTGAGCACCCGCCTGACGATAGAGCAAAAGATCCTCCTCTGCGTGCAGCTCTATCTGCTCATCTCCCGCTCCCTGACCAATCAGCGGCAGATGGTGGAGTTTTATCTTTTCATGACGAACCTCGGCATCGCCGCCCAGGCCATTGACATCGTCTATCAGCTCAACGCTGGCGACAAGCCTACGGAGGAAGAGTTCACCACAAAAAGCGGCCAGCCGCTAGAGACCCTGCGCATCGGCTCCACCGAGCTGTGCGACGTGCTCCTGCGCTCCCTATCCGCCGACTGCTCAGTGGTGGCCTTCCGCTACCAAAACCTCGTGCTGCTGAAGAACACCGGCGGCATCCCCATCCTCGTCCGCAGCAGGCGGCAGCCACCGGGGGACTTCTCCCGACTTTACCCAGGGGAGCGCATCGTGCTGGAAGATGTCACGCTCGACTACAACGACCTCATCACCTACTTCAACGCAAAGAAAACCGTCACCGGCGCACAGCTTTACCTCACGCTCACTGAGACGGGGGATGCAGAGATCGCCCAGCAGCGCACACGCGGCACGAACTTGCGCGTCAGCTTCGGCCTCGGCGTCACCGTGGAGGCACTGCGCACTACTGATGCCACTTTAAACGGCATCCGTCTCCGCGAAGGCACCCGCGTAGAGGCCAGCATCGAAGACAGCATCATCGCCCAGGGCACAATTGAAATCTCCCTGCGCGACCTACGCGTTCGGGTACAGGAATTCGGCGGCCAGTTCCGCCTAGAGGGCAGCCGCAACACCTACCTCGTCTCCAACAAACCCGAACTGCTTGATGAAGGCGACATCCTCCTCTCCGAAGACACCGAAGGGGAAATTCTGCTGCGCATCGAGTGCAACTACGCGCAGAAAACCGGTGCGCTAGAAGTGCTCCGCAGCTCCCGCCCCATCTACATCGGTCAGGTGCCCGTGCGCGACCGCATCCTGCTCAATGATGGCGACACCATCACGCTGGGCGAGGGGCAGTACCTCCGCTGTCATTTCAGCGACCGCATCATTGAGGAGGAAAAGAACACCATCCGCCAAATGGAGGTGCGCGAGCTAGCGCACCGCTTCGACAACAAAGACACCGCGCTCGACGGCATCAGCTTCCTCGCCCGCCGTGGTGAGATGATCTGCGTCATGGGCCCCAGCGGCTGCGGCAAAAGCACGCTCCTGCGCGTCCTCGGCGGTCAGCTCAAAACCAAGGGCGGCGAGGTGCTGATGAACGGCCTCAACCTCTACAGCAACCTGCCCAACCTCACGCCCTACATCGCCTACATCCCTCAGGAGGACGCCTTCGACCCCCTGCTGCGGGTGCAGGAAAACCTCGACTTCTCCGTCGCCGTCCGCTGCCCGCACCTCAAGGGGGATGAGCGCCGCAAGCGCGTGGAAGCCAAGCTGGCAGAATTGGGCCTGGCTGACATGCGCAAGCGCCTCGCCGGCACCCCGCAGCAGAAGTTCCTCTCCGGCGGCGAGCGCAAGCGGCTCAACGCCGGCCTCGACATGATAGGCATCTCCGACGTGTATCTTTTCGATGAGCCGACCTCCGGCCTATCCTCCAAAGACAGCGAGCACGTCCTAGAGATCATCCGCAGCCTGGCGCGCAACAAGATCGTGCTCACCTCCATCCACCAGCCCAGCATGCGGCTGCTCCAGATGTTCGACAAAGCGCTGCTGCTCGACAAAGGCGGCAAGATGGCCTACTTCGGCACGCCTCAGGGACTGCTGGAGTACTTCTGGAAAGCCTACAACGATGAAACCGGCCAGCACGAGGCGCAGATGCCCGCCAACATGACGCCTGACTTCGTCTTCGACGTGCTGGAGACGCCGCTGCGCGACATCAGTGGCGACATCATCCAGGAGCGCAGCGCCGACGGACATCTCGTGGCCGCGCGCCGCTTCCCGCCGAACTTCTGGCGCGACCGTTACCAGAGCCACCTGCTGCTGGAAAGCATGGCCAAGATGCAGGCCGCACCCGGTGCCACCAACCTCATCTCCCGCCCGCGCGAAGACACGCACACCACCGGCCGCACACGCGCCATGCCAAAGCCACCAAAGCACACGCTTAGGGAGGAAAGCATCCTTTTCTACACGCTGCTCAAGCGCGCCTTCCTCAGCAAGCTGCGCAACCGCACCAACCTCCTCACCACCCTGCTAGAGGCACCACTTCTGGCCTTCCTCATCTCCAGTGTGCTGAAGTATAGCGAGGAGGAGCACTACACCTTCGCCACCGCCTTCCACATCCCCACCTACCTCTTCATGAGCCTCGTGGTAGCCATGTTCCTGGGCCTAACGAACAGCGCAGACGAAATCATCCGCGACCGCCACACCCTCAGCCGGGAGCGCAATCACAACCTGCGTACCTTTTACTACCTGATGGGGAAGGTCGTCTCGCTGAGCACTTTCGCGCTCGTGCAGTGCTTCATTTACCTGATGATCGGCAACTGGGTGCTAGAGATCCGCGACATGTTCTGGGTGCATCTCTGGTGGATGTTCATCACCGCGCTCACCGGTGCCTGCCTCGGTCTGCTCATCTCCAGCATCGTTACTGACAACCGTACCGCCATCAACGCCATCCCCCTCATCCTCATCCCGCAGATCATCCTCGGCGGCGCGCTCATCAAGTATGAGGAGATGAACAAGAACCTCGACTTCGTTTACTCCGTCACCCGCCTGCTGGAGAAGGCCGGCATCACCGAGGCAGACGCGCCCAGCAAGCTGAAGGTGCCCTTCATCTGCCAGTTCATGCCCCTGCGCTGGAGCTACGAGGCCATGCTCATCTCCCAAGCCCGGCTAAACCCGCTGACCTCCGCGCAGGACCAGTTAGAGCACCGCATTCAGGAGCTAGTAAACCTGCCGCCAGACATCAAAATGACCGGCGATCAACAGCGCGAGCTAGATGCCGCCAAGCAGGGTCTAGCCGTGGTCTCCGGCCTCTATGCCAAAACCAGCAGCCAGGCCGCCCACAAACTCAAAGAGATACGCGACGCCACCATCCGCGGTAAAGTCACCCCTCAACTCCTCCAGTCCGCCTTAGAGCAGCAGGACGGCATCAGCGCCGAGGAAGTCTATGTGAACCGCAAAGTCCTCGACCTCGTGACCAAGGCCGAGATGGAGCGCGAGGACTACAGGCGCAAAACCAGCCCCAACGTCTTCTTCGGCACCGTGAAGCGCTACATTGGCACGGACTTCAACACGCTCTGGATCAACGGCATGGTCATCATCTTCACACTCGCCCTGCTCATCACCGGCGTCGAGCTTTCCCTGCGGCGGCAACTCACGCGCGTGTAGCAGCACCAGGCCGCACTCACCACTTGAGTTCCCTGATGCCCCACGTTCATAGTGCCGCCATGAAACTCGGCTTTGTCTCCGCCATCCTCCCTGAACTGTCCCTGAACGATGTACTCGCCTTTGCCTCCCACGAAGGCTTTTCTACCGTGGAGATCATGTGCTGGCCCGTCGGCAAGGCCGAGCGCAAATACGCAGGCGTCACCCATATAGATGTCACCACGCTTACCCAATCCAAGGCCCAAGACATCCTCGGCAAATGCCAGGACCACGGAGTCAGCATCAGCGCCCTCGGCTACTACCCTAACATGCTCGATCCGAATCCCGAGATATGCCGCAGCGCCGGCACTCACTTCAAGAAAGTCATCGCCGCCGCCCCAAAGCTCGGCTTGCACAACGTCAACAGCTTCGTGGGCCGCGATTGGACCAAAACTGCCGACGAAAACTGGCCGCGCTTCCTCAAGATCTGGAAACCCATCATCCAGCACGCCGAAGACCACGGCGTGAAGATCGGCATCGAAAACTGCCCCATGTTCTTCACCCGCAACGAATGGCCCGGCGGCAAAAACCTCCTCACCACGCCCGCCATCTGGCGCAGAGCCTTCAGTGACATCGATTCCCCCAACTTCGGCCTCAACTACGACCCCAGCCACTTCATCCTCCAAGGCATGGACCCGCTCAGCCCGCTGGCCGAGTTCAAATCCAAACTCTTCCACCTCCACGCCAAAGACGTGAAGATCAACCACGCCGCCCTCAACGAAGTCGGCCGCTTCGATTTCCCCCTCAACTGGCACCAGCCGAGAATCCCCGGCTACGGCGACATCAACTGGCCCCAGTTCATGGCCGAACTCATGCGCATCGGCTACGATGGCCCCCTCTGTATCGAAGTCGAAGACGACACCTTCGGCAAAACCCTCGAAGGCCGCATGAAAGCCCTCAAGGTCGCGCGGAACGTGCTAGAGCCGTTCTTTGGCTGATTTTGCCGCCAGACGAGCCGCTTGCCATCGCCGCCGCATCTCGTAATCTTGGCGGCATGGAATCCGTCGTTCACCGCCTCGCCCGCTCACCCCGGCTGGGCCTCATCTACCACGAACTGGACACACTCTGGCAGCGCGAAGTCCTGGCGCGGCAGGCTTTCTATGACGGCATCGCAGACGGCGTCAAAACCGAGTTCATCAACGGAGAAACCATCATGCACTCCCCCGACCGCTCCGCACACGTCATGGCTCGTATGAACCTGACCAATCTTCTCAAAAATTACGCCATGGCGAATAGCCTCGGCCTCGTCGGCGATGAAAAGATGCTCATCTGCCTCACCCGCAACGACTACATGCCTGATGTGGTTTTCTTCGAGCCTGAAAAGGCCGCCAAGATCACCCCGGAGCAGATGCAGTTCCCCGCGCCCGATTTCGTGACCGAGGTTCTCTCGCCCAGCACCAAGCGTCGTGATCGCGGCGTGAAGTTCGACGACTACGCCGCCCATGGCATCGAGGAATACTGGATTCTCGATCCCGTGGCTGAAACCGTCGAAATATTTCACCTCAGCACCACCGGCCGGTATCTTCCAGCCGGCAAGCTCAAAGGCGACCAGGAGGCCCGCAGTCTCGTCATTAAAGGCTTCAAGGCCCCTGCCCGCGCCTTCTTCGATGAGGCGGCGAATCTCACCGCGCTCAAGAAGCTGCTCAAGTAAACATGCTTCAGCTAAGACTATCACTAAGAACACCTCAACGAAGCAGGGCTTACGCATGAAACGAAGGTTTAATTCTGGAAGCTGCTTTGTTAGTAGAGTAGAGAGGGGACGGCAGTGATGTCGTCCCCTCTCTACTCTACTAGCATCGGCCCACTTCATTTTTGATGCGTAAGCGCTGTCAACTAAGTCAGCCGCTTCGACTTTCCCCTCCGTCGGCACCAGCCGCGCATCCCCGGCTGTGGCGTTATCCACTGGCCCCACTTCATGGCCGAACTCATGTGCATAGGCTACGACGGCCCCCCTCTGCATCGAATTCAAAGACGACACCTTCGGCAAAACCCTCGAAGGCCGCATGAAAGCGATCAAGGTGCCCGCAACCAGCCTTCATCATCGAGCACTTGGCACTTTATTCCGGTGATTCACCCCTTCTTGAAGCCTATTGAGGCAACACAGGCCCGCGAGTAAGAAACGGCTTCTCATGACTTGGGACGTCTTGCTTCTCCTCTTCCTCGCCGGACTCATCGCTGGCTTTATTGACGCCATTGCTGGCGGTGGTGGTTTGATCTCCGTACCTGTGCTGCTGTGGGTGGGATTGCCGCCACAGATCGCACTGGGGACGAACAAGATGCAGTCCACCTGGGGCACGCTCATGGCGGTGCGGAAGTATGCGAAGGCCGGACTCGTAGCGTGGCATCAGGTGCGGCTTACCGTGCTCATCACCTTTGCGTTCGCCTGCCTCGGCACCTGGATGGTCACGCAGGTGAGCAATGAGGTACTGAAAATGATCGTGCCGTGGATGCTGCTCAGCATCGCCATGTATGTGCTACTTAGTCCTGGGTTAGGCAAAACGGCAACCAAGGGAAGATTGAGTTTACTCGCCTTTGCCTGTACCGCAGGAAGTGTTCTGGGTTTCTACGATGGCTTTTTTGGTCCTGGGGTGGGTTCCTTCTGGACGCTGGCCTGCCTTTCGCTGCTCGGTCTGGAACTCTCTCGCGCCACTGCCTTTACGAAGGTGGTTAATCTGACCAGCAATCTGGCGTCATTGATCGTCTTCGTCATCGCCGCGCGTATCCGCTATGACATGGCTGCGGTAATGATCGTCGGGCAGCTCATCGGCGCACGGCTGGGGTCAGGGCTGGCGATCCGGCACGGGGCACCCTTCATCCGCGTGGTGTTTCTGGTCGTGGTCTTTGCGCTGGTGGTGAAGCTGCTGTGGGACCAGTTCGGCGCGGCCTGATTTCGCATTGTCTTCCATGCCCGTCCGTGACTGAATGATGCCATGCCTGCCGCCAAAGCGCCCACCAGCCTCCGCCGTCTATTTGATGAAGTAGGCACCGTAGATTACATCGGCATTGAGGAGCGTGTGGCCAAGTACACCACCCGCAGCATCAAAAAGAAGTCGAAGGTCTTCGGCCTGCGCCTTGCCGTCTCGATGGTTGATCTAACCACGCTCGAAGGCAAGGACACTCCCGGCAAAGTTGCCTCGCTTTGCCAGAAGGCGCTCACGCCGCATGATGTGGGCGACATCCCCTCCACCGCCACCGTCTGCGTCTATCCGGCGATGGTGAAGCACGCGAAGAAGCACATCGGCGGTGCCAAGTTGAAAATCGCCTCCGTCGCCACCGCCTTCCCATCCGGCCAGGTGCCGCTGAAAACACGCCTCGCCGAAGTCCGTGCCGCCGTGAACGATGGCGCGGATGAGATAGACATGGTCATCAATCGCGGAGCCTTCCTGTCCGGAGAGTTCGGCCTCATGCAGGACGAAATCGCCGCCGTGGTCGAAGCCTGTGGATCATCCACGCTCAAAGTCATCCTCGAAGTCAGCGAACTCGAAAGCTACGACAACATCCGCGCCGCCAGCTTCCTGGCCATGCGCGTGATCCGCCCAAACGACTTCATCAAAACCAGCACCGGCAAAACTTCGTCAAACGCCACGCTCGGCAACAACCAGGTCATGCTGGAGGCCATTCGCGATCATTTCCTTGCCACCAGCGTCCCCATCGCCATGAAACCCGCTGGCGGAATCCGCACCGCCAAGCAGGCGCTGCAGTTCCTCATCGCCGTCAAAGAAACCCTCGGTGACGAATGGCTCAACAACCGCCGCTACCGCTTCGGTGCCTCCGCCTTGCTGAATGACCTCGTCCGCCAGCTCGAAAAAGAACGCACCGGCGCATATCAAGCACCGTGGAATTTCAGCGACGCTACGGAGGGGTATTGACAGCTCTGCAGCCTGCCTTGTCGGCTCTCAATTAGGGCGTGTTTAAAAACTCGGTATGGCGAGGCTCAGAGCGTGGAAGGGCAGATGGCTAGGCGCGGGATGCTGCCCAGCAACAGCGAGCCAGACAGCAGATTCAGCAGGCCGCGCCCGTTCACCTTCTCCACCATGCGCGGCTTGCGCGTGGCGCCACGATCATCAGCGCGGGCCGCTTCCTTGAAGAAAGGCAGAGCCGCCGCACTTCCCCGGCCCGCCGCTTCAAGTAGCTGTCCAGAAAATCGCCCACCTTCACCGCCTCCATTTCCTCGCCGGTGACATCCTTCACCAGATCACTGCACATCTTGAAAATCTGCGTCGTCGTCGCCCGCCGCCGATGCGCGACTCCAATTCCTCCGCGATGCGCACAGCAGCCCGCCGGTTCTTCTCCTTCGCCTCGATCTTCGTGCTTTGCTTCTTCTGCCGTCCGTCCTTGTCAGTCTAGCAAGCCACCCAAAACTTGCCAGAGGACAGTCTCTGCGAAGGGCGCGGGTTTCCTTGTCCGAAGCCTGGCCTTAGAGACGTTATTGCAGCGTGAGGTTTCTCTTTTCCATCTGCTTGCTCTCCACCGCCATTGCCCACGCGGCACCGGTTTCTTTTTCTAAACAGATCGCGCCGATCTTGGCGGACCAGTGTCTGGAATGTCATCGCGCCGAGAAGGCCAAGGGTTCGTATCGGTTGGATAGCTTTGAGCAACTTCTGAAAGCGGGCGATAGCGAGGAGCCGCCCATTGCTGCGGGCAAGCCGGATATGAGCGAGCTGTATGAGCTAATTGCCGCCACAGACGACTCCGACCGTATGCCGAAGAAGGCGGATGCGCTGCCGGAGAAGGATGTGGCGCTGATCCGGCAATGGATCGCTGAGGGCGCGAAGTTTGACGGCCCGGACCCGAAGACAGCGCTGACGAATCTGCTGAACCAAAGGCGTCCGCAGGCTCCTGAAAAGTATCCTTGCTCGATCCCGGTGACCGCCATGGCGCTGAATGGCGATGGTAAGGTGCTGGTGACGAGCGGTTATCACGAAGTTTTGCTTTGGGATCCAGATAGTGGTCGTCTGCGTGACCGCATCGGTGACATGCCGGAGCGGGTGCTGGGGCTGAGCTTTATCAAAGGTGGTCCGTGGTTGGCAGTCGCTGGCGGCACGCCGGGACGTAGCGGCGAAGTGTGGTTGGTGAACTTGGAAAAAACGAGCGAGCGCAAGCGCCTGGCCCAGATACGTGACTGTGCCCTCTGCGCCGTGACCACGCCCGATGGCAGCATGCTGATCACTGGCGGCGCAGACAACCGTGTGCGGGCCTTTGCTTTGCCGGATGGTAAACCACTCTGGAACATTGAGGCGCACGCTGACTGGGTGCTGGCGCTGGCGATCAGCCCGGATGGTCAGCACGCGGCCACTGCCAGCCGCGACCGCACGGCCCGCGTCGTGAACGTGAAGGATGGCACGCTCGAAGGCACCTTCACCGGCCACAGCGTGCCAGTTCTCAGCATTGCCTTTGAGCCAGAGGACAAGGAGCTAATCTCCGGCGGCAGCGATGGTGAAGTGCGGCGCTGGCGGCTGGATGGTGAAGGAATTAAGGACAGCACGATTCGCCCGGCAGGCCGCACGGAGATACTGGCCCTGGGCTTCTTGGATGCACAGACGCCAGTGGCAGCCACAGGCATGGGCCTGGTAAGCTCCATGCTAGTGAAAGAGCGCAAGACCAAGGACAAACTCGTCCGCCATGACGACCGCGTGAACGTTATGGTGCTGACGGGCGAGGGCGAAGGGCGGCGTCTCATCACCGCCAGCCACGATGGCCAAGTGCGCGTGACTCAGGTAGCGGATGTGAGGGAGGTCTTGAAGTTCGTGGCGAGTCCAGGATGGTAGTCTTTAACGCCTAACAACCATGTTTGAATCCCGCCAAGCCCCACTCGCGCCACGTCATGTCTTTCTGGGGCGTTTCCTGAAGTTCCTGGGCTTTGCCCTCGGGGTCGTAGTCATCGCCCTGGCCATTGGCGTTCTTGGCTACCACCACTTTGCCGGATTCACCTGGGTGGACTCGCTGTTGAACGCTTCTATGATCCTCGGCGGCATGGGGCCGGTAGGGGAACTGAGCACGGATGCAGCAAAGTTGTTTGCCAGCGCCTACGCCATATTCAGCGGGCTGGTATTCATCTCGGTCATGGGCATCGTGCTCGCTCCCATTGCACATCGGTCGCTGCACATGTTTCATCTCGATGAAGAAGACCTCAACCAGCCATGAAAACCCCAGAACGCGTCGTCATCGTCGGTGCTACTGACAAGCCGGACCGCTATGCCCACCAGGCGCAGGTACTGCTCAGCGGGCATGGACACGAGGTGGTGCCGGTGAATCCCCGGCTAGCTGCCATTGAGGGGGTGCCCGTGGTAGCGGACCTGGCCCAGGTGACCGGCCCAGTGGATACGGTGACGCTGTATGTCGGTCCTGCGATCTCCACGGACATGGGCGAAAAGCTCATCGCACTGAAGCCCCGGCGTGTCCTTTTCAATCCCGGTGCGGAAAATGCCAGTCTGGCGGCACGACTTCGCGCCGTCGGCATTCAAACGGAGGAAGCCTGCACGCTAGTGCTCTTGCGAAGCGGGCAGTTTTGAAATGTGCCTCACACATGGGTGCCTCGCTCATTCCAAACGATAATCGTGTCATGCACGGTACCTACAACCAAAAGACAGTGTGCCTAGCGGAGGGTACCTGACTGCGTCTGCGTGGATGAGCCTTACGCTGCTCTGACCACAACGCACAAAGATCATTTGGCATCAAAGAACTCCACGGAGCCGAGCACACTGTCATCCCCGACCGCATCAAGGCCGGCACCTTCCTCTGCGCCGGAGCCATGATCGGCGAGGGCATCACGATCAAACGAGTGCTCCCCGAGCATCTCAACACCGTCACCGACGTGCTGAAAAAATGTGGCTTCCCCGTCGAGATCGGCAAGGACAGCATCTCCATCGCCCCGAACCCTGCGGCGAAGGGCTTCGATCTCACCACGCTCTGCTACCCCGGCTTCCCCACCGACATGCAGGCCCAGTTCTGCGCGCTCGCCTATGTCATCAATGACGTCTCCACCATCACCGAGACCATCTTCCCGCAGCGCTTCATGCACGTCGCTGAGATGAAACGCATGGGGGCCGATATCGACCTCCAAGGTGCCACCGTCCGCATCCGTGGCGGAGCCAGCATGAAGGGATCCCCTGTCATGGCCAGCGACCTCCGCGCCTCCTCTGCGCTTGTCCTCGCCAGTCTCGTCACCGAAGGCCGCATCGACGTGAACCGCCTCTATCACATCGACCGCAGCTACGAGCACCTCGATGATTAACTGGCTTCGCTGGACGCACAGCTCGAGCGCGTCCGCGAGTGAGTTTCTGGCATCATTTTAGTGGCATCTTTTTAGCAACTCAGAAGGGAGCGAGAAATGCCTGATAAAAACGTCTCGGTCCCGTGGCATCCACGGAAGGTTGCGTGAACATCCAAGAATTGGTGGTGGGAGTATCCGTGGCGATGGTGGTCCAGTCCATCAGATCAGTGCTCGTCTGCAAGGTCAGGGGATAATAAGCAGTCGTTTTCAGCACGACGGTGACGTCACCTGCCGTGTTTCTTGAGATGTCCGTAAACCTCGGGGTTTCAGGCGGGGGCAACGTTCCGCCTGTGCCATTGTAAGTCACGCCTGCGGTGAACGCCAAGGCCCGGCCATCCAGCTTGCTGCTCGTATTCATGGTGATCGCCTGATTCGCCATCAGCGTGCCTGAGAACTCCGCGAAGGTTCCGATCACCACAGAGGTTGTCACTTGCCAGAAAATATTTCGCGGCTGGGCACCACCCGCGAGGATGACCTTCACGCCAGTGCCCACTTGCAGATCAGCGCCGCACTGGAAAATCCAGACATCATTAGGGCCGCCAGTGAGCGTGAGATTCGATCCCGTGATGGAGGCCGTGGCATCGAATTTATAAAGTCCGGGGATAAGATTCAGCCCACCGATATTTCCAGCGCCGGGATTGAGAAACGGACCTGATGGAGCAGGGCCGCGTCCCGCCGCATTAATCATGGCGATGGTCAAATCTCCCTTGGCTGCCAGGAGCAGGGCTGGAGCAATCACCGAACCAGGAGGCCCTGTGGCATCCACGGCGTAGATCGTGCCATTCACTTGAGCCTGCGTCAGGTGGATGGCCGCGCCTGTAATGGGACTCGCCCCCACATCGCCATTGATGATTCCGCCGCCCGTGGTGGTGATCGCCGCGCCTGCGAGAATCGTGAAATGAGCACACGAACCGAGATCAACAGGTGCCGGACCAGCGGCAAGCAGTCGTTGCGGAGGAGCCAACAGCGCCGTCGCAAAGACGAGACACGGGAGAATCATTTGGGGGCTGAGAGAAGTGGCGGGCGAGGGCCGAAGCATGGCAGTGAGGTGGCGTTTCATGGCCCTCACCTTCGTTTTCCCAGCCGCAGTTTTTCTATGGGGTGTAACCCGACTCAGCGGGAGGGACAGTCTGTCTGCTAGGGAATTGCTTTTGCGGGTGCCGTGTCGGAGTGGCCCTGGACGTGGCGCGTAGGCGGGGAGAACGGGCAGGCGACTGCTTGACAATTCAACGGGGTGCCTGAATCGCTTGCGGGAGGCGATTGCAGGGGTCACGCATGGCTTCGCCGATGATAACGCCGGCTTTTTCGGCGGCGACGACGTGTTCGGGGGGATTTCGACGAGGCGGCGGCCATCGTGCGATGGAGCAAGGCAGGACATGACCCGCTCGGCCCTGGCAACGCATTCCGGGATGATGCTTGGGGTGGCTGCGACCGGAAAAATCGGCTCGCAGAGCGGCTTGAGAGCTGCGGGGAGCCTGCTGCGGGCTCCACGGCGCGGCGTGATGCCTGCAAGGGGTGCGCTGCATCCCTGACGGAGCGGCGTGAGGGCTGCACGGGGCAGGTTGCAGGCGTCGCGCGGGATTTTGGGATGTGCACGGGGCACTTTGTAGCGCTGACGGAGCGGCGTGGGAGCCGCACGGGGCGGGTTGCAGGTCTCACGCACGGTCGCGAGACCTGCGGCGGGCGGGCTGCGGGGCTCGCGGGCGGTCTTGGGAGGTGCGAGGGGCAGGTTGCAGGCGTCGCGCAGAATCTTGATGCTCCTGACTTGCCCCTTGCAGGTCTGACGGCGCTCTGGCGGTCACTTTTGAGGCGCTGGCGCTTTCACAAGGGCGGCGGGGGACGGGCTGGAGGCGCGGCTGGCGGGGAAGAGGCGCTCGGCGAGGGCGCGGTTGAGCTGCTTGCGGGCGTCGAGGTAATTCGCCTCGTACTGCTTGCGAAGGTTGCTGGCGGCGAGGGATTCGGCGGCGTCGGCCACTTGCATGGCGGTGACGGCTTCGTCATGCGCTTTGAAGGCGGCGTTCACCTCGCTGATGGCGGTGCGCAGCAGGGCGACGTGCGGCGCGAGGGGGTGCTTGTCGCCGAGGCTGGCTAGGCGGGCGATCAGCGCCTCGACGAGGGCGGGCTCGTCCGCGTCGGCGGCATCGGTGATGGTGGTGAAGCGGCCATCGGGGAAGAGAGTGTCCAGCAGGCGGCCCGTGAGATCGTTGCGCTCGGCGATCTTGGCGCTGTCAAAGAGGTTGCGCACGGCGTCGTCGAGGTCCGCATCGGCAGCAGAGACCGCGTCTTCCGCCGCCTGCCGGTCGAAGTCGCTCTCCTCGGCGAGGTCGGCCTTGTCCTTGAGGGCGTCGATGAAGGGCTTGATGGCATCTGCCATGGCAGTCTGCCGATAGCGCCGGGCCAGCCGCTGATGACGGCGGCTGAGGTTAAGATGGATGGTGGTGGAGTCGCGTGCAGCAAGCAGTCTGGCCATGGTGAAGAGTGGGTGGATGGTTTGAGCAAGCGAGACCTGTGTCGGGATTTTCTGACTTAATCCAGAAGCCCGCGTGAGACTGCCCCTTTAAACGTGATCATAAGGAAATGAGCCTGTTTTTGGCAATGCGAAATTGAGCGGGCATCAGGCAATTCAAGCTCGCCAGGGGAGCGCTGCGGTCCCGAAATGGATCACCGCTTCAAAGTGGGACTGAATGCACGGCATCTTCTGCCAGCTCTCCTAGTCTTTATGAGCCACCCTCAGGTGCAATCCCTTGCCCTCCGAGTCTTCCCTCGCTTTCATCAGCCAAACCTTTACGCGTCGCTCTCTGACCTCATGCAATGGATCGCCCCTTCTGAAAAAGACCTCGCCACCGATACCTTGGAGAAGCGCCTCTGGGCGGCGGCGAATCAGCTCTGGGCGGGGGCTGGGTTGAAGCAGTCGGACTACTCGGAGCCGATTCTGGGGCTCATCTTCCTTCGCTTTGCCGAGGTGCGGTTCAGTGCGCGGCGGGCGGAGCTGGAAAAGGCTGGGGCCTCGGCGCGTCGCGGGTCAAAGGTGGACGATCCCACCGCCTACCATGCGGAGGGCGTGTTGTTTCTCGCTTCCGGGGCTCGCTTTGCGGAGCTGCTCCAGCTCCCGGAGGGCACGGACATTGGCAAGGCGCTCAATGAGGCCATGAAGGTCATCGAGCGGGACAATCCGCAGATGGCCGGTGTGCTGCCAAAGGGGTATCAGGTCTTCGATTCCCGCCTGCTGAGCAACCTGCTCAAAACCCTCTCCACCATCCCCGCCGATCTGGAGGGCGACGCCTTCGGGAAGATCTATGAATACTTCCTCGGCACCTTCGCCATGAGCGAGGGGCAAAAGGGCGGCGAGTTCTTCACGCCCACCAGCATCGTCCGTTTCCTCGTCGAGGTGCTGGAGCCCTTCCATGGGCGCATCCTCGATCCCGCCTGCGGCTCCGGCGGCATGTTCGTGCAGTCGGCGCGGTTTGTTTCCGCCCACAAACGGAACCCCAGCGCCGAACTCAGCATCCACGGGCAGGAGCGTGTCGATGGAAACGTCCGCCTCGCCCGCATGAACCTTGCCGTTCACGGGCTGGAGGGCGACATCAAGCATGGCAACACCTACTACGAGGACCTGCACAGCACCGTCGGGAAGTTCGACTTCGTCTGTGCCAATCCGCCCTTCAACGTCAGCCAGGTGGACAAAGAACGCCTGAGTGCCGAGGTCGGCCACGGTCGGCGATACCCGTTCGGCCTGCCGCGCACGGACAATGCGAACTACCTCTGGATTCAGGATTTTTATTCGGCACTGAATGACACAGGCCGCGCCGGATTCGTCATGGCGAACTCCGCCTCCGACGCCCGCTCCTCCGAGCAGGACATCCGCCAGAAGCTCATCCAGGCCCGCGCCGTCGATGTCATGGTCGCCGTCGGCCCGAACATGTTCTACACCGTCACGCTTCCCTGCACGTTGTGGTTCTTCGACAAAGGAAAGGCGAAGACGCCCCGCGCCGACACCGTCCTCTTCATCGACGCCCGCCACATCTACCGCCAGATCGACCGCGCCCACCGCGACTGGACCGATGCCCAGATCAGCTTCATGGCCAACATCGTCCGCCTGTATCGCGGCGAGACGCCCTACTTCACCCTCGGTGGTAAAGATGCTCGGACGAAGCTGGAAGAGGTCTTCGGCAAGAAACCCACATTCGCGAACATCCCCGGCCTCTGCCGCGCCGTCACCCTGACCGAGATCGAAGCCCAGGGCTGGAGCCTCAACCCCGGCCGTTACGTCGGGGTTGCTCCCGGGGAGGCGGTCAGTGATGAGGACTTCAAGACCCAGCTCGGCACCTGGAACGAAGAACTCGAAACCCTCAACGCCCAGGCCCGTGACCTGGAGCAAACCATCGCAGCCAACGTCACTGAAATCCTCGAACAAGCATAAATATGAAAGCGAAAAAAACGAAACCGAAAACAGAGCCGAAGGACATCGTGAAGATGTGGATCAGTGTTTCCAAATTCACGTTTCAGATCAACAGCGGTCAGATAGACAGACCACAGACCGACCTCCAGGACCATGAGGTCGCACGCATGGTGCTCGAAGGGAAGGCCGGAGGCGATGCGCCGAAGAATGCTGTATGCTACATCCACTTCTATCCGAATGGGTCGGCACTGCTCAAAGCCGAGTATTCAAAGGAACTCAACCGGATCATCATGCGCATGAACTGGAGTCAGGTATCGACTGTCTTGGACGCCCTCACACATGCAAAGGACCCAACGGCATACTACCGCCTCACCGACGGACAACCCCACGGAGATGTGCATGGAACTTATGATCTGACAGCGCCCTCGGCTGGGCGCAATCGCGCCTGATGATGCCAGGGGAACGCGGATGCACCATCTCAATTCATACATGACCCAAAACTTCGACTCCATGATGGAGCCCTAGCAACCCAACAACCAAGAACAGTCCATGAAAACCAACAGAAAACCCAGGACCTGGAGCGTCGTGATCAAAGAATTCACTTTGGACCTGCCGGCGGGTCAATCGAGTCTTCCACCGACAACCGGCAACTTGCATGGGAAGAACATGGCCGACCTAATCCTATCAGGGACCCCAATCGGTGATTCGCCGCCCAATCTACAGTTCAGGCTGTCGTTTGTGCCTGATGGATCAAAACTCCCGGAAGCGAAGATCCGTCTCCCCACGGGCGAAGAAGCGACCGAAGTAAGGGCGTTCATGAACTACTGCCAGCTAAATGATGCCGTCACTCTCCTTCGCACTTCGAAGACATGTGCGGTGTCCTATGCGGAGTTCGAACTCCCCAAGAAAGGCATCCGAGTGGAGGTTCGGCTCACAGGCAGCACTCCTCGAAACTTAAAGAAAACCACTTCGAATGTGCAGATCAAATAAAGCAAAATTCTCCTTCGAGGGTTCACTGATGCTGTTTGGTTCGATGCCTTTGTGCGCACGCATCGAGCAAACCATCGCCTTCAACGTGGCGGAGATTCTGGAGGCATGACCTTGCAGCAAACAGATTGGAAGCCATGCAAGCTCGATGAGCTTGGCACGGTTGGGCGTGGGAAGTCCAAGCATCGGCCTCGAAACGATCCGTCGCTGTATGGCGGTGACTATCCATTTTTCCAAACTGGTGACATCAAAGCCGCTAACTTCCGTGTCACCGAATACTCGCAGACCTACAACGAGAAGGGATTGCAGCAGAGCAAGCTATGGCAGCCTGGGACGCTATGCATTACCATCGCAGCCCATATTGGAGACAGCGCGATTCTCGGCATTCCTGGCTGTTTCCCGGACAGTATTGTTGGTTTCGTTCCTCACGCCGACAAAGCAGATGTTCGATTCATCAAATACTACATCGACACGCTGAAGGTCAGTATGGAGGGTGTCTCACATGGAGCCACCCAGGATAATCTCAGCTTGGACAAGTTGCTCACGTTCGACTTTCTCGTTCCCCCGCTACCCGTCCAGCGGCGCATCGCGGGCATCCTGTCGGCCTACGACGAGCTGATCGAGAACAGCCAGCGGCGCATCCGGTTGCTGGAAGACATGGCCCGCGCCCTCTACCGCGAGTGGTTCGTCCACTTCCGCTTCCCCGGCCACGAATCCGTCCCCCGCCTCCCCTCCGCCCTCGGTGACATCCCACAGGGCTGGGAGGTGAAGACCGCGCCCGAGTGCATCGACTTTAATCCGCGAGTCACGGTGCCACGTGAGGGTGAAAAGCCCTTCCTGCCAATGGGCTGTCTCTCCACAGGCTCGATGATCATTACCGACATCGAGTCCCGAACTGGAAACAGCGGTTCCAAGTTTCAAAATGGCGACACGCTCTTTGCTCGCATCACGCCATGCCTGGAAAACGGGAAGACGGGCTTTGTGCAGTTCCTGCCCGATGCATCAGCCGTCGCCTTTGGCTCCACAGAGTTTATTGTCATGCGCTCCCGCACGCTGACACCAGAGTTCGTTTATTGTCTTGCCCGGAGTGATGAGTTCCGGGGTAACGCCATCAAGAGCATGTCGGGCGCGACGGGACGCCAACGGGTTCAAGAGAAGTGCTTTGATGGCTACCTGATCTGCCAACCACCCAAAAACTTGCTCGAACGATTCGCGGCAATTGTGCAGCCTAGCTTCCAACTCATTCACAAGCTCCATCTCCGCATCGAAAACCTCCGCCGCACTCGTGACCTGCTGCTGCCTCGTCTGCTGTCGGGGCAGGTTGCGCTGGCGGAGGCCGCGAACTAAGCTCCAGCCATGCTCTTCGAACGACAACGCGTGCTCTTAACCTTGCTGGATGCCCTGGACGGGCAGAGCGCGCCGACGGATTTTCAGAAACTGCTCTTTCTCTACACACGGGAGGAGGCGGAGCCGAGCTATGAGTTTGTGCCTTACCGCTTCGGCTGCTTTTCCTTCAGCTCTTACGCGGACAAGCGGCGGCTGATCGAGCAGGGGCTGCTGGTGGATGATGCGCAGCAGTGGCTCCTGACGGACGCGGGCCATGAGGCGGCACAGAAACGGGCGGTGATGCCGCTGCTGGCCGGGCGCTTCAGCCGGGAACATGCGGGCCTGCGCGGGGATGCACTGGTGGCGGAGGTTTATCGCCGCCATCCCTACTATGCCACGCGCAGCGAGATCGTGAATCAGGTGCTGACGAACCCGGCGGATCGTGCGCGGGTGGAGCAGGCCAAACCGAAAGCTGCCGCAGCCGGACTGCTAACGATTGGCTACGAGGGCAAGTGCCTGGAAACCTACCTGAACCAGCTCCTCAAGGCCGGAGTGACGCTGCTGTGTGATGTGCGGCGGAATCCGCTGAGCCGGAAATACGGCTTCTCCAAACGCACGCTGAGCCATGCCTGCGAAGGCGTGGGCATCCGCTACGAGCATCTGCCACAGCTCGGCATCGCCTCCGAGGAGCGGCGGGAGCTGAACACGCAGGCGGACTATGACGCGCTCTTTGCCGACTACGAACGCAAGAGCCTGCCGCAGCAGACGGCGGCACTGGCGATGATCCAGCGCTGGATCGCCGAGGGCGAGCGTGTGGCTTTGACCTGCTTCGAGCTGCATCCGCATCAATGCCACCGGCACTGCGTGGCGGAGGCGGTGGAGCATCTGACGAGCCATTCCCTGAGGGCCGAGCACCTTTGACCCACTGAACGTATGCCCAAGGAGCGCCTCCTCATCACCGTGAAGACCTACCCGACGTTGTCGCGGAAGCACGGAGAGACGGTCTGCACGGCGGGCATTCGAGAGGACGGTAGCTGGGTGCGGCTCTACCCCGTGCCATTCCGGCGGCTGGATGAGGAGGAGCAGTATCGGAAGTTTGACTGGGTGGAGCTGGAGATGCGCAAAGGCACGGCGGATCACCGCCCGGAGACGCATCATCCCACGGATGCCAAGGACATCCTACCGGTGAAACATCTCGGCACGGAAGAAGCCTGGAAGGAACGCCGGAAGGTGCTGAGCAAGGTGAAGGTGCATCGCCACCTGCAACCGCTGCTGGATGGCGCGAAGGCGAACACGATGTCTCTGGCCTTGTTCAAGCCCGCCAAGATCGTGGATTTCGTCTGGGAGGCCTGCGAACGCGACTGGGATGCCGCGAAGGTGTCCGCGATGCGTGACATGGCCTCCCAAGGCGAACTCTTTGCCGATGAGCAGTGGCGGCAGACCTTTCGCCTGATGCCGAAGCTGCCCTACAACTTCTCGTATCGCTTTGAAGATGCCGATGGAAGGCGCAGCGAGCTGCAAGTGCTGGACTGGGAGACCGGTCAGCTCTTCCACAACTGCCTGCGGGATGCTCGCGGAGATGAAGCCGTGGCGCTGGCGAAGGTGCGGCAGAAATACATGGACTCGTTTCTGAAAACGGACCTGCATTTCTTCCTCGGCACGATGAAGGAGTTCCACGGCTTCTCCCCGAACCCGTGGGTGATCATCGGCGTCCTGCCCATCCCTCATCCACCGGAGGTGGAACAACTGGAGCTGCTTTAACTTCATTTTCCCAACGCCCGCCATGATCGAATACACTCAAGGGAATCTGCTCGAAGCCGAAACAGAGGCATTGGTCAATGCGGTGAACACCGTGGGTGTCATGGGCAAGGGGATCGCGCTTCAATTCAAAAAGAAGTTTCCCGCCATGTATCGAGAGTACGAACGTGCTTGTGCAGCAGGAGAGGTACGGCTGGGAAAGATGCATGTCGTCAGCGTGGGAGGATTGGCTGGAGGACCGCGCTGGATCATCAATTTTCCGACCAAGGGGCACTGGCGGTCTCCCAGCCAGATGAGCGATGTGGAGTCCGGGCTGAAGGACTTGGTCCACGTCATCCATGAGCTTCAGATCAAATCTATTGCGATCCCCGCACTCGGATGTGGCTTGGGTGGGCTGCCTTGGTTAGAAGTCCGGTCCAAGATGGAGTCTGCTTTTGCTGATGTAGCCGCTAAAGTGCTTATTTTTGAACCCAGCTAGCTCCATGTCCCACGCCTACTCCGAAGACCAGCTCGTCGAGCAGCCCGCCATCGGGCTGTTTGATGACCTTGGCTGGGCGACGGTGTCGGCAGCGGAGGAAACTTTTGGTGTCAGTGGCACGCTTGGACGGATGGCGAAGACGGAAGCGGTGCTGACGGGGCGGTTGCGCACGGCTTTGGAGCGGCTCAACCCCACACTGCCACCCGAGGCGATCACCTCGGCGATGGATGAGCTGACGCGGAACCGCTCGGCGATGAGCCCAGCAGCGGCGAACCGGGAGGTGCATTCGCTGCTCAAGGAAGGCGTTCGAGTTACCGTCGCGAACACGGAAACAGTTGAGAGCAGCGAGCCCTCACCCCAGCCCTCTCCCAGAGGTAGAGGGGGACAGAGGATCGAGCGGGTGCGGGTGATCGACTGGGAGAACCCGGAGGCGAATGATTTTCTTTTGGTGAGCCAGATGTCCATCCAAGGGCCGCTTTACCTGCGGCGGCCGGATTTGATCGGCTTCGTGAATGGGCTGCCGCTGGTGGTGGTGGAGCTGAAGAAGCCGGGGGTGCCCGCGCAGCAGGCCTTCACGGACAACCTGACCTGCTACAAGGCGGACATCCCGGCGCTGTTCTGGGGCAATGCGCTCATGATTGCCAGCAATGGCACCGAAAGCCGCGTGGGATCGCTGACGGCGGACTGGGAGCGGTTCTTTGAGTGGAAGCGGATCGCCAGTGAGGACGAGCCGCGCCGGGTGTCCCTGGAGGTGATGATTCGCGGCACCTGCGACAAGACGCGCCTGCTAGACTTGGTGGAGAATTTCATTCTTTTCTCCGAGCACAAGGCCGGGCTGGTCAAGATCGTGGGGCAGAACCATCAGTTCCTCGGCGTGAACAACGCCATTACCGCCAGCCTGAAGGCCCGCACCGAAGGCCACGGGCGCGGCGGGGTCTTCTGGCAGACGCAGGGCAGCGGCAAGAGCTTCTCCATGGTCTTCTACTCCCAGAAGATCCTGCGCACCGTGCCGGGCGACTGGACCTTTGTGATCGTGACGGACCGCGTGGAGCTGGACGAGCAGATCGCCACGACCTTCAAAGCCTGCGGTGCCGTGAGCGAGGCCGAGGGCGAAATCTGCCACGCCAGCAGCGGCGAGCATCTCCGCGAACTGCTGCGCGCGAATCATCGCTACGTCTTCACCCTCGTTCATAAGTTCCAAACCGACGAGGTGCTCACGGATCGACGTGACGTGATCGTTTTGACCGATGAAGCGCACCGCAGCCAGTATGACACGCTGGCCATGAACATGCGGGCGGCGCTACCGAACGCGACCTTTGTGGCCTTCACCGGCACGCCGCTGATCGCAGGCGAGGAACGGACACGGGAGGTCTTTGGCGATTACGTCTCCATCTACGACTTCCAGCAGAGCGTGGAGGACGGCGCGACGGTGCCGCTCTTCTACGAGAACCGCACGCCGGAGCTGCACCTGGACAATCCCGACCTGAACGACGACATCTACGCACTGATCGAAGAAGCGGAGTTGAGCGACGAGGGCGAGGAAAAGCTGCAAAAGGAACTGGGCAAGCAATACCACCTCATCACCCGCGACGACCGCCTGGAGACCGTGGCGAAGGACATCGTGACCCACTTCCTAGGCCGTGGCTTCCAAGGCAAGGCGATGGTGGTGAGTATCGACAAAGCCACCGCACTGAAGATGCACGCGAAGGTGCTGAAGCACTGGCAGGCGGAGCAGGTGCGAGTGCAGAGTGAGATCGCCAAGATCGATGCGCTGAAACGCAATCGCAGCGATGAGGAGCTGGCGGCGCTGGCCGAACTGAAGTCGCGCCTCGAAGTGCTGACGACGACCGACATGGCGGTCATTGTTTCTGGAGAGCAGAACGAGATCGCCAAGATGGCCGCGAAGGGCATCGACATCGTGCCGCATCGCAAGCGGATGAACGATGAGAAGCTGGACGAGAAGTTCAAAGACCCGAAGGATGACCTGAGCATCGCTTTCGTCTGCGCCATGTGGCTGACCGGCTTCGACGCGCCAAGCTGCTCGACGATCTACCTCGACAAGCCGATGCGGAATCACTCGCTGATGCAGACCATCGCGCGTGCCAACCGTGTCTTCCCTGGCAAGCAAAGCGGCCTGATCGTGGACTACGCCAACGTCTTCGCCTCACTGGAAAAGGCGCTGGCCATCTATGGAGCAGGCAAAGGCGGCAAGACACCCGTGCGTGACAAGCAGGAACTGGTGGAGCAACTGCGCACTGCCTTGAAAGAGGCGGCGGAGTTTTGCCAGCACCAGGGCGTGAGCCTGCCCGCCGTCCATGAGGCGACAGGCATGGAGAAGCTACACCTCCTGAGCGAAGCGGTGAATGCACTGATCTCCCCGGACGAACTGCGAAAGCAATTCCTCGCCCACGAGAAGCTGGTGCGGGCGCTCTACCAAGCCGTGAAGCCAGACAAGGCCGCCATCGAGTTTGCCCCGATGTGCTCGCTCCTCGCCACGCTGGCGGATACGATCAAGACGCAGACCGGCGAAGGCGAAACGCCCGACATCACGCCCATCATGGGCAAGCTGAACGACCTGCTCGACGAGTCCATTGGTGCAGAAGGTTTCACCATTGCCGAAGGCGAGGCGGGAGCCCGCCATGGCGTGATCGACCTCTCGAAGATCAACTTCGAAGCGCTGGCGAAGAAGTTCAAAGAATCCAAGCAGAAGAATCTCGACATCGAGAAGCTCAAAGCCGCCATCCGCGCCACGCTGGACAAGATCGTCCACATGCACCGCGCCCTGCGGACAGACTACCAGCAAAAGTTCGAGGAACTCATCGCCGACTACAACGCCGGAAGCCTGAACATCGACCAGCTCTTCGCCGCCCTGCTGGAGCAGAGCCGTAAACTGAGCGAGGAACAGACACGCCATGTGCGGGAGAACCTGCTGCCGAGCGAACTCGTCATCTTCGACATCCTGACCCGTCCCGCCCCCGACCTCAGCGACGCCGAGCGCGACGAGGTCAAGAAGGTGGCGAAGCAACTGCTCGCCAAGGTGCAAGGCTTACTCGCCCTCGACTGGCAGAAGCGCGCCGGTCCGCGTGCTCAAGTCAAAGGAGCTATCTCTGATGCCCTCGACGACGGTTTGCCCCGCGCATATGACAAGCCGCTCTATGAAGCGAAGGTCGAAGCTGTGTTCGAGCACTTCTATGAGACGGCGGCGTGAGAGGGTGGTGATTTGAGGGAAACGGGGTCATTGTGCAACTTTTTGACAGAATACGATCAAGTCATTGCGACTGTCTATTTGTCAGCCAGTTGCACCCTGACCCCAATTTCCTGACCCCAATTTCCTTGGGGCGCGGCGGCGCTGAGCAGCGACGTGGGCGCGCTGGACGATGGCACGACGCCCTGGGACCAGGTCTGCTCGCTGCGCTTTTACTTCGGCCCCGGTCTGCAACGGCTAATCCAGGTGAAGCACAAAGGCGTGCTCGTGCATCTGGACTGCCATGAAAAGAAGCACGCCGAATGCCACTGCTGGATGCCGGATGAGGTAGGTCACATCCAGCCTGAGATCATGCGCTGTCGCTTCGACAACAAGAGCTGCCTTTCTGCGGACTATGCTGCGCATCGTGAGCACATCATGCAATCGTGGTCACACTGAGAACTCAGCGCCAGCCGCCTAGATGCCAAATGCGAAAAAGGCGGAGCCGCGTGAACAGCCCCGCCTTTGAGAAAACAGCGTTGGCTTACTGGCGCACTTCCTTGATGTGCTTGTCCGGTGCGGCATCAAAGGTGGCCTTGCTGGCGGCATCGGCAAAGGCGACCTGGCGGGCGTAGGTGACCTTTTTCGAGGCGTCTGCCTTCTTGCGGCTCAGCGGGCACTGGGCGCTGGTGGCAGTGAGGATGTTCGTCAGGTAGCTCTTGGGGTTGGCATTGAACTGTGACACGCAGCGGTCACAGCAGACGGCGACGGTTTTGCTGTAATTGCTGGTGATGGCGGGGTTCGCAGGTTTGTTGGAGATGGGGCAGACGGTGTTCAGTGGCTCGGCGGCGGGAGTCAAGCTAGCAAAGGCAACGGCAAGGAGAGTGAGGAGGTATTTCATGGCGGCTGTGAACGGTTTCGACGACGCTGGTTTTACGCAATCGAGCGATTTATGGCAACCAAAAGTTCACACACGATTTGCGGCAGGGCAGGGGTTTCGCTTGCCGGTTGCTGGCGTTTCTGATGGAATCCCACAAACCCAGCCCCCAGACCATGAACACCCTGCGCTGCCTCGCTGCCCTCCTCACTATCCTGCCAGCCTTGTGTTCGGCAGTCTTCCCCACGCTTTACATGAAGCCCGTGGTCCTCCAGCAGTTCCACGCCCCCACTGCCATCGTCGCCGTGCCAGATGGCAGCGGACGTCTCTTTGTGTCTGATCAGCCGGGGCGCATCTACATCATCCAGGACGGCATGATTCTACCCGCGCCCTTCCTGGACATCTCCAACACCGCCACAGACATCACCCACCGCAAGGTGCTCGGCCTGGGCACTAACTATGATGAGCGCGGACTGCTCGGCATGGCCTTCCATCCGGGGTATGCCAATTCCGCCTCACCCGGCTATCGCAAGTTCTACCTGAACTATAACAAGACCTATCAGGCAGGCATTGATCCCGCGCCGCCTGTCGCCGACCACACGCCGAACTGTGTGACGGTGATTGCCGAGTTTCAGCTCTCTGCCGCCAATCCCAACCTCGCCGATCCGCTTTCAGAGCGCAGACTCCTGCGTTTCACCCAACCGCAGTCTAACCACAACGGTGGCGGTCTCGCTTTCGGCACGGACGGGATGCTCTACATCGCCAGCGGTGACGGTGGCAGTTCCAATGACAACAACGTCGGTCACACGGGCGGCAGCGGTGCGCGGCCCAACAATGCCCTTGGCAATAGCCAGGACAAGACCAACTACCTCGGCAAAATCCTGCGCATTGATCCCACTGACCCGGATGCGGGCGGACCGCTGACCTACACCATCCCGGCAAGCAACCCTTTCGCGAATGACACCACGCCCACTGGCCTGAAAAAGGAAATCTTCGCCTACGGAATCCGCAACCCTTGGGGATTCGCCTTTGACAACCGCCCTGGTGGCACCGGCAGGTTCTTCTGCGCCGATGTCGGCCAGGGGCGTGTGGAGGAGGTCAATCTCATTGTCTCCGGCTGCAACTACGGCTGGCGCTATCTGGAGGGGGCGGAGATGCCCTCCTTCTCCTCCGGTGCCGCCAGCAATCCGATGGCGCATCCTGGCGGCATGCTCATTGGCCCCATCGCCACCTATGCGCATCCGGGTGCCAATGTCAGCGACCCGGCCAATCCCGGCTTCTTACTCCCGCAGCTCGGCCTGTCCATCACTGGCGGCTATGTTTACCGTGGCAGCGCCATTCCAGAGCTACAGGGCAAGTATGTTTTTGGCGACTACGGCTCCACAGGGGGGGCACCGAGCGGTCGCTTCATGGGGCTGGAGGAGACCGCGCCCCTCAGCGGTACCTTTACCCTCACCCAGGCCATCCCCATCATCGGCGGCAATCCCACCGCCCTGCGCATCCTTTGCCTCGGCGAGGATCAGGCTGGTGAGATCTACATTGGCTGCAAGGTCAGCGCCGGGGTCCAGGCTCTCGATCACAACCTCCCCAACGGTGCCCTCTACAAGTTCGTTCCGGTCCCCTCCACACCGCCCCTGGTCATTGAGCCTGCGCGCGACACCTCCCTCTTTTCGGAACCCGGCGGTGGTGGTGAGGAGCTTAGCAATGCCACCGGCAACCTGTTTACCGGTCTCAGCAGTGGCAATGTCCGCCGTGCCCTCCTCGCCTTTGATCTCAGCAGCATCCCGGCACCCACCCGCTTCGCCTCCGCCTTCCTCGAAATCAATGTCAACCAGGTCGAGTCCACCACTGTCCGCAACTTCAACCTGTTCCGCGTGCTCGAACCTTGGGGGGAAGGCACCTCCTTCTCGCCCAGCGGTGGCGCACCTGCCACGGTTGGCGATGCCACCTGGCTCAATCGCATCTTCTCGCCTCCGGCATCTTCCCAGCTTTGGACCACCGAGGGAGGCGACTTCGACATCACCTCTGCTGCTTCCATCGCCATGAGCAACACCGGCAGCTACTCCTGGCAGAGTGTCTTCATGCTTCAGGACGTGCATTCCTGGCTGAACAGCCCCGCCGCCAACCACGGCTGGATCATCCGCAGCGATGAGGTGAACGCCTCCACCCGCAAGCGCATTGATAGCCGGGAAAGCAGTGCCGCTGTGCGCCCGCGCCTCACCCTCGTCCACGCCGATCCTTTTCAAAATTGGTTCGCTGCCCATTACCCCGCCCATCTTTTCGGCCAGTACATTGACCTTGTGGGCGACAACGATGGCGATGGCATTGTCAACCAGATCGAGTTCGCCTACGGCCTGAACCCTCACGCCTTTGATGCCGAGGACAACTTCACCACCGCCATCGCCCCCACCGCTGGCAGTGACACGGAACTCACCGTCACTTTCCGCCGCGATGCGTCTGCTACCGACCTGACCTACCGACTGGAAATCAGCCCCGATCTCGCGACCTGGACCCCCATCGCCCAAAGTGCTGAGGGTGCCACATCCGTCGGGCAAAATGGCGGCACTGTACTCTCAGACAACGTGCTCACCGGCAACATCCGGCTTGTTACCGTGAAGCGCACGTTGACCGCAGCGGACCGCGAGCGGCAGTTCGTGCGCCTCGCCGTGGATCGCGCGCCCTGACCGCACACTCCTGCTTGTGATTCAGCGCATTCTGACTACATCCCGGCATCGCCATGAAAATCATCCGCCATTCTGACGCCTCCGGTCACACCGCCTATGCCGCCCAACAGCCTGATGGCACCGCGCTCGTCATTGAGGGCGACCTTTTCGGCGATTGGCGCGTGACGGAACGGCAGGCGGAGGTGGTGAAGCTGCTGGCCCCGGTGCAGCCGGTGGCGATCCTGTGCATCGGCCTGAATTACAAATTCCACGCGGAGGAAAGCGGGGCCGCCATCCCGGAGCATCCGGTGCTCTTTATGAAAAGCCCCGGCGCGGTGCAGAACCCCGGCGACGCAATCCTGCTGCCCACCCATTTGAAGAGTAACAGCGTGGACTATGAGTGCGAGCTGGCGGTGGTGATCGGCAGGCGGGCAAAGAATGTGAGCAAGGAGAACGCGCTGGACTATGTGCTGGGCTACACCTGCGCCAATGACGTGAGCGCGCGGGACTGGCAGAAGAACGGCGGCGGCGGCCAGTGGTGCCGTGGGAAGACCTTTGACACCTTTTGCCCGCTAGGGCCGGTGCTGGTGACACCGGATGAAATTCCGAATCCGAACGCGCTCAGCATCAAGACGATACTCAATGGGGAGACGGTGCAGGACTGGAACACCAACGACATGATCTTTGACGTGCCAGCGATCATCGCCTTTCTCAGTGCCAGCACCACGCTGTTGCCCGGCACGGTGATCCTGACCGGCACGCCACACGGGGTGGGCATGGCGCGGAAGCCGCCGCTATTTATGCAGGCGGGGGATAGCGTGAGCATCGAGATCGAAGGCATCGGCGCGCTGACGAACCCGGTGGCGGAGGAGGAGTGAGAGGGGTCGGCCTCCCGGCCTGCGGGTTGGTTTTCCGTGAAGAAGGCATGTGACCGCTGGCATCTGGGGGAGAACACGGCATAATCCTGAAATCCCTCCCGCGCCTGCGGGACTGGCCCAGGCAGCCCCGTATAACCTCCGCGCATGATTTTTTCCCTCACCTCTCGCATTCTCCGCACCGTGGACCCGCTGTGCCTAGCGCGGGTCGGCTGGAACTTCGGCTTCAAGGGGGCGCGCTCGGTGCTGCTGTTCAAGAAGCGCATGGAGAAGGGGGTGTTCTTCCCGCCCTTCCTTTACGTCTCCATCCTGAACTCCTGCAACCTGCGCTGCCAGGGCTGCTGGGTGGATGTGGATAAACCGCGCGAGGCGATCAAGCTCGACGAACTCAACAAGATCGTGAACGACGCCAAGAAGCACGGGAACTCCTTCTTTGGCATCCTGGGTGGGGAGCCATTCATGCACCCGGAGCTGCTCGACTTCCTGGCCCAGCACCCGGATTGCTATTTCCAAATCTTTACCAACGGCCAGTTCATCACCGAAAAGACCGCCCAGGCGCTGCGCAAGATCGGCAATGCCACGCCGCTGGTCAGCGTGGAGGGCAACAGCACCGTCAGCGATGAGCGGCGCGGCAACAAAGATGTGCTCAACCGTACCCTGCGCGGCCTGCGCAACTGCCTGGACGCCAAACTGCTCACCGGAGTGGCCACGAGCCTATGCCAGACCAACATTGACGACCTACTGACGAAGGAATGGCTGCACAAGCTCATCGGCATGGGCGTCCACTACACCTGGTTCCACACTTATCGCCCCGTGGGGCCGAAGATCAACGCCCAGCTCGCCCTGACGCCGGAGCAGATCACCCGCGTGCGGAAGTTTGTCGTCGAAGCCCGCGCCACGGTGCCAATCGCCATCGTGGACGCCTACTATGATGATCAGGGCAAGGCGCTCTGTCCCATGGCCACGGGCATCAGCCACCATATCGGCCCCACCGGCGGCATTGAGCCTTGCCCGATTATCCAGTTCGCCACGGACAGCGTGCGCACGGACCGCGATCTGTTCGATGTCTTCACGCAGTCCGCCTTTCTCAAGGACTTCCGCGAGACCGCAGCGCAGCACACCCGCGGCTGCATAGTCCTGGAGCGTCCCGATCTGGTGAAGGACATCGTCCAGCGCCATAGCGCCCCCGACACCACGATTCGCCAGACCGCGATGGCCGAGCTGGAGTCCATGACAGCGCGCCCCAGCCAGTGGATTGAGGAAGAGGAAATCCCCGAACAGCACTGGATGTACAGGGTCGCCAAGCGCTACTTTTACAATGACTTTGGCGTGTACAAGCAGCTCGATCCGAAGGCAAAAGCGGCACCAGGCGGTCAGGGGTAAGTGGCGTTCAAAATTTTATCCGCCGTGGCGCAGTAAGAAGAAATTCGTACTTGTCGAAACGCGAATTCTTCCTGTAGAGTAAGGCCGCTACCCGCCATGAAACACATCATCACACTCCTCGCTATCTTCGTTACCAGCAGCAGTTTTGCTGGCTCTGTCAACGCCACGTCTGCAGGCTCTCCCCCGCCTCCATCGCCGGATTTAGTTGCCTTTGCTGGCACCCGTCCGAACAAATCCATCCTCGGAGGCTATCCTGCGGTCAATCGCAGCATGCGTAATGGCCATACCTCCTTCACTCGTGAACAGGTCATCTATTATGGGCCTGCCACGATTGAAAATTACCAGGGTGACTATTTCTGGGCCATCCCAGTGACCTACATCACGACCGCAAAGGCCCCTAACTACGTTCACGGCCAGCACCTTTCTGATGGCGTTTACGTCACAGAAGCCCGCGCTCTGGTCAGCTTTGGCCGCGTGGTCCATTGGTTCTACGAGGCGCTGCCTCCTACGCGTTCCTCCATGCCAGTGCGCTGATCCTGGAAGGAAATCGCATCTCTTGCTATTTTGCGAGGCGGGCCGCATGGCCCGCCTCGTTCGTTTTTCCGCACGACTCGTACCATCGCACTTGCACCGCCCCCAGCCGCCGCCATCGTTTGCGCTTCGCGTCATGCCTGTACCACCTTCCACGCTTCTTTATTGCCGCTGCGCCTATGCCCAGGTGGTCCCGACGGGGGTGAAGAATGATGTCCTCCGCCGTCTGTGCGACTCTGGCGCGAGCTTTGAGACCGTCTCTGATCTTTGCGAGATGGCGGCGCATCGCGACCCGAGGCTGGTAGCCATCGCTGGCTGTGGAAAGCTGCGCATCGCCGCGTGCTATCCGCGTGCGGTGAAGGGTCTTTTTCATCAGGCGGGCGCAGCTTTGGAGGAGGATGCCATCGTGCTGAACATGCGCACGCAGACGGCGGAGGAGATCGCCGCGCAAATGCTGGCGCAGGGTGATTGACGGATGTGATAGAATTTCCCTTTCATGAGCAGCGCAGCAGCCATCACGAATCCTCCTGCCATGCCGCAGGCTGTTGTGGCAAAGCAGGTGACGGCACCAAAGACAGGCGAAACTGTGGGCAGCGGCACGACCTCTGCGTCCAACCGCAATGCCTCAATAAGTCTCGATGAGTACCTGCGACGAGATCGTGAGGAGGAAGTGCGGCATGAGTTTCGTGACGGACGCATGGTGGCGATGGCAGACGGTAGCCGGGCGCACAGCCGTCTCAAAGTGCGGCTGGCTTCTTTGCTGGATAGGCGCTTGATGGGCCGTAATTGCCAGCCCTACGACGGCGATTTCCGCATCATCATAGTCGAGGCGGGCAAGGGTTACTTTCCTGACGCTAGCATTTTTTGTGGACCGCCGGAAAGCAGCGATGGCAACAACGACAACGGCACCAACCCGACGGCGATCTTTGAGGTGCTCTCCGACAGCACTGAGGATTATGACCGAGGCCGAAAATTTGTGGCCTATCGCCGCATCCCCGCCTTGCAGGTTTATGTCCTCATCTCGCAGTATGAGCCGCTGGTGGAAGTCTATGAGCGCCAGAGCAGTAAGGATGAGTGGCTTTTCACTGCGTATCCGGGGACTGATGCTGTCGTGCCGCTGCGTCCGGTGGAGCTTGAGATTTCCGTCCATGAGTTGTACGAGGGCATCGAACTTTCCGCCGTTTCCTGACTTAAAGCTGACAACATTATGATCACCCACACCCACCGCCCCCTCCGTATCGTGCTTTATGAAGGCACCGGCTCCATCCCGTTGCCTTCGGAAGCACGGGCGAAAGTGATGGCAGCGCTTTTGGACAAAGGTTACGCCGTGACCCGTGCGGCCACTGGTGCTACTGCGGTGCCGCATGACGACCGCAGCCTGCTTTTGCTCGGCTCCTTTCCGGAGCGGCTGGCCCCGGAGATCGAGGATGTGACAGGACAGATCAAAGTAGAAGCTCGCGACATCACCGGGCTGGATGTGGACGGCATCGTCGCCCTGGTGGAAAAGACGCGCGGCGACAAACCGATGAACGAGCCGGGCAAGTGGAAACCGTGGTTCCCTGTGATTGATTACTCCCGCTGCACGAACTGCATGCAGTGTCTGAGCTTCTGCCTCTTTGACGTGTATGGCGTGAGTGAGACTAACAAAATCCAGGTCCAGAACAATGACAATTGCAAGACGAACTGTCCCGCCTGCTCCCGCGTCTGCCCAGAGGTGGCGATTATGTTCCCGAAATATCAAGCTGGGCCGATCAATGGTGATGAAATCAACGAGGCTGAGGCAGGACGGGAGAAGATCAAGGTGGACATCTCATCCCTGCTCGGCGGCGACATTTATTCCGCTCTTAAAGACCGTAGCGCCGCCGCCAAGAGCCGTTTCGGCAAAGAGCGCAGCCCAGACAAAGCACTTGATGAGCGCAAGAAATGCCTCACCAAACTAGTGGGAGATGGTTTCATCCCCGCCGATGTGCTCGCTTCACTGCCCTCACCAGATGAAATCCTACGCAAAGCCGAAGTAGCAAAAGCACGCGCAGCAGCAGCCCTCGCCGCCCAAGCGTAGGTTGATTTGAGAAGATGAAGGCATTGTGAAAAGACCGAAATTCCAAGTTGCGCAGCCCTTCTTCTATGGTAGGACTTCCGACTCCCCGGCCATCGCCGGGTCTTCCCCGCCTTTTCCCCGATCTCTATGCGTGTCCGTACGTCTGTGAAACCCCTCTGCGAGCTTTGCCGCGTCATCCGCCGCAAAGGCGTGGTTCGCGTGGTATGCAAGAACCCCCGCCACAAGCAGCGCCAGGGTTAATCCATTTTTTCATTCAGCACCTTCTGTCATGGCACGCCTACTTGGAGTCGAAATCCCGAACGAGAAAAAAATAGAATACTCGCTGCCCTATATTTATGGCATCGGGCTTTCGCTGAGCCGTAAAATCCTCGGCCTCACCAATATTGATCCCAACATCCGTGCTGGAGAGTTGACGGATGACCAAATCTCCCAGATTACCCAGACGATCCAGGGGATGAAGATCGTGATCGAAGGCGATCTTCGTCGTGAGATTCAGATGCACATGAAGCGCATCCTTGGCATCAACTGCTATCGCGGCCAGCGTCATCGTCGCGGTCTGCCAGTGCATGGCCAGCGCACACACACCAATGCCCGCACTCGTAAAGGCCCCCGCAAGACCGTGGGTGCCCAGCGCAATCCAGGTGCCAAGAAGGGCAAGGTCTAATCTAGGAGTCTATAGCAATCATTCATTAAAAGTATGGCAGACGAAACAACGACTCCAGTGACCGCGCCCGAGGCCACCGCACCCGTGCCCACTCCGGTCCCGGCTGCTCCTGCGGCGGACAAGCAACCCACCAGCGGCGACCGCGCCGTATCCCAGAGCGTGTGGCTCGAAATCGGCGGTGGTGACGGCACTGAGACAGCCAAGGTCATCAAGGCCAAAGGCTCCAAGAACGTCAGTTCCGGCATTGTGCATGTGCGCTCCTCTTTCAATAACACGATGGTCTCCATCACCGACCGGGTAGGTAATCTCATCGGCTGGTCCACCTCCGGTAAGATGGGTTTTCGTGGCTCCCGTAAAGGCACTGCCTATGCGGCCCAGGTCGTCGCCCAAGATGCCTGCCGCCAGGCCATGGGTCACGGTCTGCGTGAGGTCGAAGTCCGCCTGCGCGGCCCAGGCTCTGGTCGTGAGTCAGCCGTTCGTGCCATCCAAGCAATGGGAGTGGAAGTGACGGTCATCAAGGACGCGACCCCGATCCCCCACAATGGTTGCCGTCCGCCGAAGGCCCGCCGCGTCTAATATCTCCTCCGCTTCCTATTTATGGCACGTTACACTGGTCCCCGCGAAAAAATCGCCCGCCGTTTTGGCATTCCGATCTTTGGTCCTTCGAAAGCTCTTGAGCTTCGCAATTTTCCTCCAGGTCAGCATGGCGTCCGCAATGCGCGCCGCAAAGTCTCCGAGTATGGCGTGGCCATGATCGAGAAGCAAAAGCTGCGTTTCCAATACGGTGTGCTGGAGAAGCAGTTCCGTCGCTTTTTCGCCGAAGCCCAACGCCGTAAGGGCGTAACTGGTGAAAATCTCCTTCAGATGCTAGAACTGCGGCTCGACAATGTGGTCTATCGCATGGGCTTCGCGAACACCCGCTTTGCCTCTCGTCAGCTAGTCAGCCATCGTCACATCACGGTGAACGGCAAGATTGTCAACATCGCCAGCTTCCAGGCAAAGCCAGGTGATGTGATAGCAGCCAAGGCGACCCCCCGTTCCCAACAGCTCATCGGTCGTTTCTTGGAAATGACCCTGGGCACGCCTGCGGCAGACTGGATGACCGTGGACCGCGACAAGATGTATGGCACTGTCAACCGCGTGCCGATTCGTGATGAGATCAACCCGATTGCCAATGAGCAGTTGGTGGTCGAACTCTACTCCCGCTAAGCACGGGCGTTCTGACCAGCAACGCCTTTGTGGAAGGGACGCCCGACGGCGTCCCTTCTTCGTTATGAATAACCTTCCATGACCGCCCCAAGTCACATTGAACTGATCGGCAGTGAGATTGCCCTCCTCTGGCAGGATGGTGCCGAGCATTACATCCCCAGCGAGCGCCTCCGCGCCTACTCGCCTAGTGCCGAGAACACTGGCGAGCGGGATCTACTCGGCCGCAAGATTGGAGGCACTGACCAGAAGACTTTCCCTGGCGTTACCGTGCGCGGTTGGCGTGTCATTGGTGGGTACGCCGTGCAGTTTGATTTCAGCGATGGCCACAATACCGGCCTCTACACTTTCGACTACCTGCGCCGAATCGGAGAGGAAATAGTAAATCTGGAGATGTGAGGCGGCTGCCGACGTGCAGAAGAAAAAAATTGCGATGAAGGCCAATCATGCCGTCATCGCCTGACGGATCCTGAGCGCTGGGGCTGTGGAAAGATTCCAGAAATTGCCCAGAAGGCTGGCTTTAGGGGCAGCAGCCAGTGAGCGGGCATCCGCGATGAAATCCACGACCATGTCAGGATTTGTCTGGCAGGAAAATTTTCCTCCCAGGACTGGCATAGAGGTCCATCCGAGGGTCATATCGATTTCTTTAGCGTTGTTCTTGTTTGTCGTGTTCATAAGGATGAGAGAGGATGTTTCAGATTTGCGGGGAGATTAATTTTGTGGGGGATGCGTCCTGGATTTGCTTTGCAGTATTGAGGTGAGACGGGGTTTCGAGTCGCGAAAATGAGAATCACATGCCAAAAGGATGGCGGGGGAAGAATCCAGCCGTGCTACGGCTCTTGGTGCGCCAGCGCGGACCTTCGCCAGCAGCGCCGCCGGACGTGTCCAGACGTAGGCCGCATACTGTCATGAAAACGTGCTCACCAGGCTTCACCCAGATGGTGATGAAGCGGCCTTCACCTGCCTGGCCGTAGTTGGCGAAGCCCTGGGAGGTGAGAGGAGCCTTGAGTAGGCCTGCCTTGATCAGCGTATAGGAGGTCGAGCTGGAACAGTCGTACGCACGATCTTCGATGCGACCGTGACCAGCACCGCGGACATAAGGGCTGCTCTGAAGGTGATTCGCAGCATTGATTGCATACTGGACCTGGCCGGGCAGTGAAGCTGAGCAGGAAGCGAAGCGACCGTCGAAGCGGATCAGAGAATTGCCAGCAACGGGAGCAACGGCGCGGACGACCGCCACAGGGCGGGCGGCAGCGGCCTGCATTTGGGCGTGATAAGCTGCGGCTGCGGCGGCCTGCTGCTGATTGTATGCGGCCCATGCCTGCTGTTGGCGCATGTGTTCCTGATACGCGGCCTGCTGCTGGGCATAGGCGGCCTGCTGGGCGGCGTAATAGCTGGCGGCATAGTAGCTGGATTGCGCGGAGGAATCAGTGGGAATCAGAGCTGCGATCCCAAGAGCGGCGGTGAGGGCGAGGCGGATGATGTTCTGAGCGTTCATTTTATTGCGGTGGTTTGAATTGATATGGTAATTATATCAATTTCCAGAATCACTGCAATAGATAAATCATAGTTTTGTAGAATTTCTGTAATTTGAGAGTCTCAGAAAAGTAACAGAGCTCAGTGGAATGAGTCTAGGTTTTGAGTCCGGCAACCTCTAAATCACTGATTTTCAGCTATTTAAATAAGGTTTTCCGACTCAAATCCAATATTTCAAGATTGTAAGAACTTTGACTCAAAAATTGAGAATGCCGATATTGCCGCTTAAATGCGATGGCAATTCTGATAAATTGACTGGCAAGAAAGCGGAATTCCCTACTTGCACCGCGCCTGCCGCGCCTGTTTATCCCTGCTCATGGCGCAGGATTTCATCCGGGTGCGGGGTGCGCGGCAGCACAATCTGAAGAACGTGGACGTGGACATCCCGCGTCAGCGTCTAGTCGTGCTTACTGGCGTCAGCGGTTCGGGGAAGTCATCGCTGGCCTTTGACACGCTGTATGCGGAGGGACAGCGGCGGTATGTGCAGAGCCTTTCGGCCTACGCGCGGCAGTTTCTCGACCAACTTGAAAAGCCCGACGTGGATTTTATCGAAGGGCTGTCCCCAGCGGTCGCCATTGAGCAGGTTCACAGCTCGCCGAACCCGCGCAGCACCATTGCCACGGTCACGGAGATATATGATTACCTGCGCGTGCTCTATGCCGTGGCTGGGCAGCCGCACGATCCGCAAACGGGCGAACCTTTGGTAAAGAACACGCCTGCCGAGATCGGCGACAGGCTCATGGCGCTGGGGGAGGGGACGCGCTGTGTTGTGCTCGCCCCGTTGGAGCGGCAGGACGGGCCGACGCTGCGGGGCACGTTTGAAAAACTGCGCCGCCAGGGCTTTGTCCGCGTGCGGTTGGATGGCGAGATCGTGGAGCTTGAGGAGTCGCTCAAACCGGCACGCGGAGAGGAGCACGCCGTCGAGGTCGTCGTGGACCGTCTCGTCATCCGCGAAGGCGTGCGGCAGCGGCTCATGGAGTCCATCGAGGCCGCGCTGCGCTGGAATGAGCGCGAAGTGCAGTTCCTCATCAGCAATGACGGCAGCGACGAGGTGCTCAGCTTCACCACCGCCTACGCGAACCCGCGCACGGGCTACCGCATAAAAAAGCTGACGCCGCAGCACTTCTCTTTCAACACCCACCTCGGCGCATGTCCCGCCTGCCAGGGAGTCGGCTCGCTCATGGCCCCGGATCCCGGCCTCATCGTCCCAGACGCAGAGCTTTCGCTCAAAGCCGGGGCCGTGAAATCATGGTGGGCGCGGAACCCGAAGCTCAAGCTCATCCAGCAGCGCGGCGTTGAGGCGCTGGCGAAACACTTCGGCGTCTCCCTGGAGGCTCCGTTCAAAGCACTGCCGCAGGGGTTTAAACAGGCGCTATTCCACGGCACCGGGCCGACAACGGCAGCACAGGAGTATGAGGGTCTGCTCGTGGCGGCTTCTCGTCTTCATGCCGATGCCGAAAGCGACACCCTGCGCGCCCAGATCACCCGCTTCATGAACCCGCAGCCCTGCCCGACCTGCGATGGCAAGCGGCTGCGAAGGGAGAGCTTAGCGGTACGGCTAAAAAGTGGCCCGCACAGTCCTCTGAGCGGGTCACTGAACATCCACGATCTCTGCGCCCTACCGATCCGCGATGCCCTGGTGTGGGTGAAATATCTGACGCTCACCGAGCACCAGCGCGGCTACATCACCGAGCTGCAAAGCGAGGTACTCAAGCGGCTCGACTTCCTCGAACAGGTCGGCCTCGGTTACCTCGCCTTGAATCGCGAAAGCGGCACCCTTTCCGGCGGCGAGATGCAGCGCATCCGCCTGGCCACGCAGATCGGCGCGGGGCTGGCTGGCGTCCTGTATGTGCTGGATGAGCCGAGCATCGGCCTGCATCCCTCTGACAATGTTCGCCTCATCCGCACGCTGGAGCGGCTGCGCGACCTGGGGAACACTGTCCTCGTCGTCGAGCATGATGAGGCAATGATACGCGCCGCCGATCATGTCATTGAGCTAGGCCCGGCCGCAGGCGTGCATGGTGGCAGGATCATCGCCCAAGGCACGCCCCAGGAGGTCATGGCGATGAAGGAAAGCCTCACCGGCGCTTACCTCAGCGAAACCCTGCGCATCACGGCACCCTCAGTCCGCTGCGCACCCGCCGAACTCCGAACTCCGAACTTCGCTTGGCTCACCGTCCACCGCGCCACGGAGCACAACCTCCGCGCCGTCACCGCCGCTTTTCCCATCGGTTGCCTCAGCTGCGTCTCTGGGCCGTCGGGCAGCGGCAAATCCACACTGGTGAACCGCGTGCTCATGCGTGCCCTGCAGCGGCACTTTTATGGTGCCAAGGATGAGCCAGGCAAACACGAGCGCATCACCGGGCTGGAGGCCTTTGACAAGGTTGTCGTGGTTGACCAGTCCCCCATCGGGCGCAGTCCGCGCAGCAATCCCGCCACCTACACGGGTGCCTTTGGCCCCATTCGCGAGCTGTTCGCGCAACTGCCCCTGGCCCGTGTGCGCGGCTACGGGGCCGGGCGCTTCAGCTTCAACACCCCCGGCGGGCGCTGTGAGAAATGCCAGGGCGATGGCCAGATCAAAATAGACATGCACTTTCTGGCCGATGTCTATGTCACCTGCGACCACTGCCAGGGCAGGCGCTACAACGCCGAGACCCTCGAAATAACCTTTAAAGGCCGCAACATCGCCGAAGTGCTCGACATGACCGTCACTGAGGCCGCGCGCTTCTTTGGCAAGGCCAGCGCCATTGCCGCAAAGCTGCTCACCTTGGAGGAGTGTGGTCTCGGTTACATACGCCTCGGCCAGGCTGGCAACTCCCTCTCCGGCGGCGAGGCGCAGCGCATCAAGCTGGCGGCCGAGCTGGCGCGCAGGTCCACCGGGCGCACCCTCTATGTGCTGGACGAACCCACCACCGGCCTCCACTTCGCCGACATCCAGACCTTGCTTAAAGTCCTCTTTCGTCTGCGCGATGCCGGGAACACCCTCATCGTCATCGAGCATCACCTCGACGTCATCCGCTGCGCCGATTGGGTCATTGACCTCGGTCCCGGCGGCGGCAATGAGGGCGGCGAGATCGTCGCCACCGGCACCCCGGAGCAGATCGCCGCAGTCGAAAAAAGTGCGACAGGCAGGTTCCTGCGCGAGTGACCCTGCGCCAACCTGCGGCACCAGCCTTCGTAGCTTTGCTCGCCCAGGACTTAGACCTGTTCTCGAAAAGGCTGTCATAAACTCGTCTTTGGGCGGCACTGGGTTTGGATCAGGGAGGGTTGGGCGAAGAGGGACTGGAGTGCCTCAATGAGGCGCTCCTGGAGTTGGGGCGAAGTCT
>Ga0247834_1001486_pt1 | contig 39841 bp, 41 predicted proteins | sample LaCruzMarch2015__8_FD_187118 | JGI IMG/M metagenome (GOLD analysis project Ga0247834, IMG submission 187118) | Freshwater microbial communities from meromictic Lake La Cruz, Castile-La Mancha, Spain - LaCruzMarch2015_12m | ecosystem: Environmental > Aquatic > Freshwater > Lake | place: Spain... | reverse complement strand
AATTTTAATTTATTTTTTTTTTTTTTATGATAAAAAAAGATTAATTTTACATAAATATTTAATTTAGAATAAGAATGAGTAAAGGAACAGTAAAATTTTTCAATGAAACCAAAGGATTTGGTTTTATCGTTGACGAAGACACGAGCAAAGAGTATTTTGTTCATGTAACAGGATTAGTAGACAAAGTTAAAGAAAACGACCAAGTCGAATTCGAACTTGAGGAAGGTCGAAGAGGTTTAAATGCGATCAACGTAAAGAAAGCATAATCATATTCAAATCCCCTTAAAAAAATTAGTCCCTTTTTTAGGGACTTTTTTTTTGTTGTCAAAATTTGAAAATACCGAATTTCGTAATTAAATGTTTTTTATTAAGTTGAAAATTTTAATTTTGATTTTGAATTGAAATTATGCTCTCATTATATATTAAAGAAGTTAGAAGTTTTTTAAGTTCCATAATTGGTTACGTATTCATCTTAATCTATTTAATAGCCTCTGGATTATTTCATTGGATTGTATCTTACAACACCAATCTTTTAGAAGGCGCTGAGGCAGACCTCATCCCGTTTTTTAACCTTTCCCCAGTAATCCTTTTAATCCTTATCCCGGCCATCACTATGCGATCCATTGCAGAGGAAAGGCGAACAGGAACCATTGAATTGTTGTTTACGATGCCCATTTCTGATTTACAAATAATTCTTGCGAAATATTTTGCTGGCATAACGCTCATGATAATTGCCCTAATCCCAACTATTATTTATTATTTTTCAATGTATTACATCGGCGACCCTGTTGGAATTATCGATTTTGGTGCAACCTTGACATCCTATTTGGGACTGGTATTACTAAGCGCTGTATTTGTTTCTATTGGTATTTTCGCCTCCTCATTAACAAGTAGTCAAATCGTGTCGTTTATTTTAGCCCTTTTTCTGTGTTGGTTTATCTACGACGGCCTTGAACTTTTTGGGGCCTTTGCACAAGTGGGCGAATTAGATACCTTTATCCGCTACCTAGGGATATCTTTTCATTATAATTCAATTAAAAAAGGCGTGATTGATACAAGCGACTTTGTCTATTTTTTATCTGTTATTTTAATCTTTCTATACGCTACACTTACCAGTATTAAATCCTTAAAAAAATAGGATATGGGAAAGCTGAATTTTACAACTAAAGGATTATTTAATTGGGGCTTTTTGATAATTGTTATTGCCTCAATTGTGCTTATTAATATAATTGCTTCACTGGCCTACGTGCAATTTGACATGACTGACGACCAACGTTATACCTTAAGTAATGGAACAAAATCCTTTCTTTCGGATACGGCGAAAATCAAAAATCGAATTTCCATCAAAGTTTACTTAGAAGGAAATCTTCCCGCTGAAATCAAACTGTTTAGGAATGCCATTGAAGATAAGCTGAATGCCTTTAAAAAAATAAGCAGTGACCGAATTGAATACGTTTTCATTAACCCAAATAATGGTTCTGAAGCAGATAAAAATGCGCTGTTTGAATCACTTTACAAACAAGGTGGAGGTATTCAACCTCTCGATCTATCCTACCTCAAAGATGGCGAGCAAACTCAACTAATGCTTTGGCCAGGCGCAGAAATTTCTTATTCAACAAATGGCATCATTAAAGAAAACACCATACAATTTCTGCCCGGAACAAAACCAGGCAACCCAATGGGACTAGAAAATGTAAATGAAATGTTAGAAAATGCAATAAACAACCTAGAATATAATTTACTATCTGCCATTCGTAACATCACACAAGTTGAAAAACCTAGAATTGCCTTTCTTCAAGGGCATGGCGAATTAAATTACAACCAAACAATTAGAGTTCGCTCACTAATAGCTCCATATTATGCACTAACTGAAGCAAAACTAAACGATTCGCTTGCGACACTTAACGATATCGATGGATTAATAATAGCTAACCCTCAACTGCCATTCACAAATAAAGACCTTTACATTATTGATCAATTTGTAATGAGGGGAGGAAAATTAATGTGTTTCATGAATACCCTACACCTTGAGGAAGATACCTTAATGTCAAGGGGTTTGACCCATACCATCAGAAAAAACATCAAATTGGAGAACATGCTTTTTGATTATGGCATCAAAATAAATGAAAACTATGTTTTAGATGTGGCATGTGCGCCAAAAATTGTTCCTTTTGCAAAAGAAACCATGATCCCTTGGTTTTTCCATGTATTGGGTTCGCCTAGTCCACACCCGATAACAAGAAATATAGATGCGGTATCATTGGATTATGTCAATGAAATCCAATTTGTGCCTTCTGAAAATACCAAAGCAACCGCAATTTTAACCTCATCGCCCAACTCAAACAAAACAGGACTTGCCCCATTAGTCAGTTTGGAATTGCCTCTATCTTATGGCAGAAACCCAAAACTAATCGATAACCCATTGAGTGAATCCAATAAGTTATGCCTAGCTGGCTTGGTGGAAGGAAGCTTTTCTTCGCATTTTCAAAACAGAATCGCAAAAGAATTTAGCGACAATAAAAACGCCAACTACCTTAAAAAGAGTAAAGTGGAAGGAAAAATACTTGTGGTTGGAAACGGCAATTTTATTGCTAACCAATACGATTCACTCATCAATGAAAAGACAGGAATTTACATGTATCGTCCAAAACGGTTTAACGAACTAAAATTTAACCAACTACTTGCTGAAAAAAAGATTCCAATGTATTACGGAAACCAGGACTTTTTTGAAAATCTAGTCGATTACATGATGGGAGAAAGTTCTATATTAGATATTCGAAGCAGACAGATTGATATAAAAAACATAGATAAAGAAAAACTGAAGGAAATGGCAGGAACGCTCAAAATAATTAACTTTACACTACCCCTTTTACTGGTGCTTATCTTCGCATTTGTGTGGAATTTTCAACGAATAAAAAAGTACCGTATATCAACAAAAACCAAGTAAATGAAACGTAAAATTAGTAGTTTATTAATCGGGATTTTTATCCTCGTTTTATTGTCTTGGATTAGCCTGCGATTAATGAATAATAAAGGGCGATCAGACAGCGAATTGATTGACTTTTCAATAGCTGACACCACAGCCATCTCTCAAATTATAATTACAGACGCCTTATCGAATGTGATTAACCTAGTAAATAAAAACGGGTTGTGGACAGAACAAAACGGCGATTGCATCAGCCAGCAAAATGTAAGCTTCATTTTAGATGCCGCAAAAAACATTGAGTTTAAAGGTTATCTTCCTGATAACTCCGACATCAAATTTACGGAACTCATGGCAACGCAACACACAAAAGTTGAGTTTTTCGTTGACGGCAAATGGAATAAAACGTGGTACATCGGCCCTTCATCACAAGATCATTATGGTCAAATAATGCTACTCGAAACAGCGGATGACGGCAAAAGTGCCCACCCGGTTATGATGCGTATAAAAGGACTTAAAGGCATTATAGAACCTCGATTCTTTGCCGATAAACGCAAGTGGATGTGTACCAATATTTTTGCCTTGAGTGTGGAAGATATTAAAAGTGTTAACGTTTCATTTATCGACGAACCAAATAGAAGTTTTAGCGTGTCAAACAATAAAAACAACTTCAGTGTAAAACAAGCGGGAAAACCCTTAGATTATGTAGATACTGCAAATATATATCGCTACTTGCAAGCATTTAAAAAAATTCATTTTGCCTTGCCCAATTATGAGATGACTAGCAAGCAATGTGACAGCATTAAAAATTCAACTCCCTTTTGCAAGCTACAGGTTAATCAAACCAAGGGAAAATCGACGCTCCTGAAACTTTATCGCATAAAAGCAAAAGAAGCCGAACGCAACGAATTTGGCGAAATGGTGAATATGGACATGAATAATTTTTGGTGTATTCTACCTAATGGTCAACTTGTAAAGTGTCAATATTTTGTTTTTAATCCTTTGTTATTGGGTCATGTTTATTTTCCATCAATGAATTTAGAAAAAAAGCAACCAAGTAAATAAAAATTCTATTAACATGTCATGTGAATTGCTATTTTTGTAATAAAACTATATTTCATGAACTTCATTACGTCAAGTAGTACGCTTCTCAAACACTTACAAAGTATTTCAGGAGTACTTAGTACGAATAGCACCCTTCCCATATTAGACAACTTCCTTTTTTCAATAGTTGGAAACGAATTAACCGTTTGCGCCTCAGATCTTGAAACCACCATGTTAACAAAACTTCAGGTGCACTCCGAGCAAGACGGAAAAATAGCTATTCCAGCCAAATTAATTTTGGAAGTTCTCAAAAGTATGCCAGACCAACCTTGTACCATAAAAGTAAATTCAACTAATTTTGCTATCGAAATCGTTTATGATAACGGAAAATCAAAAATGCCCGGATTTAACGGCGATGAATTTCCTAAATTACCGAAGATAGATTACAGCAGTTCTATTTCCTTAACCGGCGAATTACTTGCAAGAGCCATAAACAAGACCATTTTTGCCACTGGCGTAGATGATATGAGGCCTGTAATGAGCGGTGTTTTCTGTAGCTTTTCTCCCGACGATATTTCATTCGTTGCAACTGACGCCCATAAATTAGTCCGTTACCGACGAAGTGATGTGACGACCAACAGTACAGCAGAATTTATTTTACCTAAAAAACCACTTAACCTATTAAAAACAAATCTAAGAGGAGACGAACAAGTAGAATTAAAATTCAACGAATCGAATGCACATTTTTCTTTTGGTGATATTGTTTTAGTTTGTCGTTTAATTGACGGCAAATACCCCAATTATGAGGCGGTTATTCCAAAAGAAAATCCAAATGTGTTGACTATCGATCGTCTACAATTTTTAGGATCGCTTAAAAGAGTGGCTATATTTTCTAATAAAACGACGCACCAAGTTAAATTAAAAATAGCAGGGGCAGAACTGTCAATGTTTGCCGAAGACATCGATTTTTCGAATGAAGCAAGTGAACGCTTAACATGTAATTACGACGGAGAAGACATAGAAATTGGATTTAACTCCCGTTTTTTAGCGGAAATGTTGGCGAGTATCGATACCGAAGTAGTTAAACTTGCCATGAGTGACCCAAGCAGAGCTGGTTTGCTAATGCCTGCAAACGGCGAAAATGAAAAAGAGGATATTCTAATGCTGGTCATGCCAGTCATAATTAATCGGTAGTTCATACGACCATGAAGCGTGAGGATAAAATTAACATCCGTAATTTATCCTTAGATGAAATCGGCGCTAAGTTTATTGAAGCGAAATTTCCTGCTTTCAGAGCAAAACAAGTATATGAATGGCTTTGGAAAAAAAGTGTTGCCTCATTTGAACAAATGGGCAATCTTGGAAAAGACCTAGTTATTTACTTAAATACTTCTTTTTACATAGATGCGTTAGTTGTTCAGGACCAACAAGTAAGTAAAGACAAAACAATAAAATGCGCTTTTTCAATTGAGGATAACAAAATTGTTGAAGGCGTACTCATTCCTACCACAAGCAGAACAACCGCGTGTATTTCCTCACAAATCGGGTGTAGCTTATCCTGCAAGTTTTGCGCAACAGGTCGGCTTAAGTTGATGAGAAATTTATCTGCAGGAGAAATGGTCGACCAAGTTGTCTACTTAAGAAAACAAGCCCAAGAAATCTATGGTAAAACGTTAAGCAACATTGTCTACATGGGCATGGGAGAGCCCCTGCTTAATTACAACAATGTTCTACGCTCGGTGGAACTACTTACCGCTGAAAATGGCTTGGGCATTGCTCCAAAACGAATTACAATTTCCACTGCCGGCATAGCTAAAATGATAAAAAAATTAGGCGACGACAAAGTGCGATTTAATCTTGCCCTATCATTACACGCTGCAAACGATGAAAAACGCAGTAAAATAATGGAAATTAATGACTCCAATAATTTGGAAGCTTTGACAGAGGCCTTAATTTATTTTTATGCTGCAACAGGTACGCGGGTAACTTTCGAATACATTATCTTCAAAGACTTCAACGACACCATCGACGATGCTAGAGAGCTAGCTATTTTTACTAAATCAATTCCTTGTAAAATAAATATAATCGAATATAATCCAATAGACGGTGGCGAATTCCAGCAAGCAGACGCTGAAAAAGTAAGTGCTTTTGCCTCTTATTTGGAAACAAAAAATATTATTGTAAACGTCCGTAAAAGTCGTGGGAAAGACATTGACGCTGCCTGTGGCCAACTTGCCAACAAAAATAAAGCGATTGCAGAACATGCCCGCGTATTGAAAAATAGCGAGGCAATCGAATAGTGGTTTAAATTGAATTGATTAACTCGTTTAATGCAGCCGCCTTTTGTTCTTCCCCTATGAAGTAAAAAGAGCGCATTAAATCCTCCATCATTCTTTTTATTAAACTTGAATTGGAGCAAGGTTCAAAATGGGATCGATCAGGATTGAGTTTTCGGGCAGATAAAAATGCATCTATTTCACTTGCGTCTAAAATTTCCCCCGATGATTTCGGATTTATATAAAATAATACACCGAAATCATTTTGTTGATTAAGCATAAAATTAGACTGGTTGTAATCCATAAATGCAAGCACGAAGCTATTGGGTAAATTAACACCATAGACAGGTAAATCTAAGGACTGAGCAATAATACTGTAAATTAGACCAATAGCTAAAGGCGCACCTTTTTTCGTTTCCAGCACTTTAGCAATATCAATTTCGTCAGGGCTGTAACTTTCCTTGTTTAAACAATGGAATTGAGAAACACCGAAAAATATCTTGTTGAAAATTTTAATCTGTTCAAAACTAGTTTGGTAATCGTTGAATTCTAGCCATATAGCTCTTCGAAGCGATTGAATCGACTCGTGAACATGCGAGTCTTCAAGGTAAGTATCGTGATGTTTTGAAACAATTAAAGAACCTAAAAGCAAGTCCTTTTCCTCCGATTTCAACCATTGAATTAGCTCGTTTTTTAAAATATTTCGATGTATTTCGTGAATAATTGTCGAAATACGATCTTTATATTCTTGGCCAAATTCGGAAAAATTATAGGCCTTTTCCAATGGATATAAAGCTTCCTCTTCCATTTTTATTAACTCATTTTTAACCTGCGCAAAGACCATTATGTCAGGGTCTTCGACCAAACGAATTAAAGAAATTAACTTTTTTTCACTAATCACAAGACAAAATTACTACCCGTTTTGATTGAAATTTGAAACAATTGGTTTCTTTATCAATGATGAAATGTTAATTCCTCTGTAACTTAAATACAATTCAAGCGTTTATATTTACAATTTCAGATTAACTTTGCTACAGGTTATTTGATGAAGAGGCCTTCGGGCCTCTTTTTTTTTCAAAACTTGTAATTTTATGAAGTTTCTACTGCTCTTTTTTTGTCACCTTTTCCTAATAGCCTGCACAATTTCTCGTAAAGTAAAACGACCGGAGCAGCCAACGAACCATACCATTGGAATAGTTCATATTTCAGAAAGTAACTGTCGTTTATTTATTGAAGTAATAAACGAAAAGAAAAACAGCGTGATTGAAAAGCTATATCCTGTAAATTTGAATGATAATTACCAAAAAAAAGGACTAAAACTATCCTTCGTTTACACAGCTAGCCGTGCTATGAGCCCAGAAAATTGCGCTGTAGACTTGGTAGTTGTACTGGATAGTATAAAAGTGATTCCCTAGTATTATTTTAGGTTAATAAAATCTCGAACCAAATAACTAAGGGCCTTTCCAACCTTCGTTTTTTCAGCATCGGTTTTGGGTGCGGCCTCCGTGAGATGTAAATAAGCGATATTCAACGAAGAATTCGTCAACTTTCTAATTACGGCTCTAATGTCATCTAGACGCCAGCCAGAGGGAGAAACTGCTGAACTAGGCATGTCAGCAATACAATCCATATCAATTTCTATCCCTAAACGCACAGAAATAGGCTGATTGAGAATCAACTGGTCAACATCTTCCAATAAAATTCGACTTCCATCAATATAATCTTCATAAAACGTATAATTAGCATATTTATCAATCAAAAATTGTTGGCTGGCTGCATTCAACAAGTAACGATGCAAACCAAAAACATGGTACTTTTTTATCAGATTTTGTTCGAAAGCATACGAAAAAGAGTTGCCACTGTGTCTTCCTTCTAAAGACCTACAGTCGGCGTGTGCATCAAGATTTAAGACTTCAATTTGAGCATTATTTGAGGCCCACCTGATTAACGGCAACGCATTATTGTGGCCACCACCAATAACAATAGGAACTTGCTCATCGTTAATATATTTTGATAATACACTAAAAACAAACTCATCCAACTCAATGACGATATTTGATAATTGATCATCAGGTGGCAAATCCCCAACCAAGCTAACTAAACCAATGCAAGCACAATTGTGCGAACAATCCTGCGTGTTAGAAAAAGTAGCAATAAAAGCTGAAAAGGCATTTTCTGCACCCATTAATCCCCTGTTTGCCAAGGGACCGATAGATTCTGAAATGCCAAGTATTACAAATCGAGCGTCGGAATAATTCCCTATTATATTAAGAGACTCCCCGAGTCGCTTCTCTCCCGAACGAACAGTGGTGAAAGAAGCCATTTCTTTTTCTGAAAACAGACAAAATTCAAAACTACTATTCTTGGATAGCATAAGATTGGATTATAAAAAGTAACTCTTTAGGAGGAGCAATCGGTTTTTGGGTCGCGGTAGCAATAAAAACAAGCACTGTTGATGCAGTAGCCAATAAAACTTGATCTTCATTAAAAATTAAATAATCAAAAAAGATTCGAACGCCTTGGACAGATGAAATTTTAGTTTGGATTAACAACATATCGTCGTAATACGCCGGTGAATGATACTTAATCTGATATTCTGAAACTGGAAGAATAATACCATTCTCTTCCAATCGTTTGTAAGATATTCCTAATGCCCGCAATGCTTCTACCCTACCGATTTCTAAAAACGAGGCATAATTGCCATAATAACAATAGCCCATTTGATCTGTTTCTGAATACCTTACCCTAACATAATGATTGTGCGTAAAATTTATTTTCATAATAAATCAAAAATACAACTTAAATGTACCAAAGCAATAAATAATTAGTATTTTAGCATGAGATGAAATGCTTACACCACCATGTGTTCGTTGTGAAAAAAATACTTTAAATACAATAGCATATCTATTTTTTTTTTCGCTTTTTTCTTTCAATCTTTGTTGACATTAATTTAACATTGGATTAAAGAACTAAATAAGTTTTTAATACCATTAATACATTACTTATCAAATGATTAATAAAAACTACGAAGCAGTATGGGAATCGTGTTTGGCTGTTATTAAGGACAATTTATCGTCACAGGCCTTCAAAACATGGTTTTCTCCGATTGTTCCTGTTAAACTTGAAAAAAGTACGCTCACGATTCAGGTGCCATCCCACTTTTTTTACGAATGGTTAGAAGAACACTACATCACCTTACTAAGCAAAGTGATTAAAAAAGAAATTGGTTCAGAAGGGAGTCTAGAATATGCCATTCTAATGGAAAGTAATCACAAAAATGCCATACCATATACGGTAAAATTACCCACTCAAAATAATAATTCAATTAGGAATTCCCCTGTTTCCATTCCGTTAAATGCAAACGAAAAACAAATTAGAAACCCTTTTATCATTCCAGGACTAAAAAAGATTAACATTGAGTCCAACCTAATGCCCCAATTCACTTTAGAAAATTTTATCGAGGGCGATTGTAATCGACTTGCGCGTGCTTCCGGATACGCCATTGCCAACAAACCCGGTGGTACAGCATTCAACCCGCTTTTAATTTATGGTGCCGTGGGATTAGGAAAAACCCACTTAGCGAATGCGATTGGTATTGCAATTAAAGAAAAGCAACCAAATAAAACGGTCTTGTATGTGCAATCAGAAAAATTTGCACACCAATTCATTGATGCCATTAAAAATCAAACAACCAACGATTTTGTTCATTTTTATCAAATGATTGATGTACTAATCATTGATGACGTTCAATTCTTCGCAGGAAAAGAGAAAACACAAGATGTGTTTTTTAGTATTTTCAATCACTTACATCAAAATGGAAAACAAATTGTTTTAACTTCTGACAAAGCGCCAGTTGAGTTACAAGGAATGGAACAGCGATTGTTATCTCGCTTCAAGTGGGGACTTTCAGCTGATTTATCCATACCAGATTTAGAAACAAGAATTGCAGTGCTTCACAAAAAGATGCACGGTAGCGGAATAGAATTACCAAAAGAAGTAGTCGAATACCTTGCCTATTCCATCAATACGAATATTCGAGAAATTGAAGGCGCTTTAAATACCCTATTGGCTCAAGCGTCATTGAATAAAAAAGCAATTACATTGGAACTTGCTAAGCAAATGGTCGACAAATTCGTTAAACATTCTGCCCGAGAGGTCTCCATTGAATACATTCAAAAAGTGGTTTGTGATTACTTTGATTTGCCAATCGAAATGCTTAAATCCAAAACTCGTAAACGCGAGGTAGTTCAAGCTCGACAAATTTCAATGTATTTTTCAAAAAAAATGACCAAATCCTCACTTGCGAATATTGGTGCACATTGTGGTGGAAAAGATCACGCGACTGTATTACACGCTTGCAGGACGGTAACAAATCTCTCAGAAACGGATAAGCAATTTAAAACTTACTTAACTGATTTAGAGAAAAAGTTAACCCTTCAATAAAAACATTCTGTAAAACCTAATCTAATTTGTAACTTATTGCTTGATTGACATTTATTTTGTTGATAACAAAAATTGAATTTTACATTAACTATCAAATTGCACCCTAATTTTGAATGGTAAATTAGTATATGAACAGATTGTTTTTCATTTCTCTTACCCTTCTGTTATCTTCATGTATTGAACTAATTGATGATTTGACCTTACACAACGATGGGAGTGGAACATTTAAGTATACCATAAACTTAAGTTCAAGTAAGATTAAAGTCAATTCTATTTTAGCGCTGGATAGTTTAGATGGAAAAAAAGTTCCCTCAATGGCAGAAATAAAGGCCAAGATATCAAACTTTTCCGCAATTCTCAAAAATCAAGAAGGACTTTCAAACGTTTCTATCTCCTTAAACGAAGTCGATTTAATCATTAAGTTTTCCTGTGATTTCAACACCATATCAAATCTTCAAAATGGCCTCAAAACAACTTTAGTTGCTATGGATAATGCAAAAATAACTAGTGAAATAAATCAAAATTGGCTAAGTTGGGATGGCAAAATATTGAAAAGAAACATACCCCTGCTATCACTCACTGTATCCGATCAGTTAAGACAAACAGACCTCGACTTACTTAAAACAGGCAGCTACACGACCATCAATCGATTTGACCGACCAATTGAAAAAGTGGACTCGCCCAATTCAAAAATAAATCCAGCAAAAACAGCAACTATGCTAAAAGTAAACACCTTTGATTTACAAAATAATTATTCCTTGCTAGACAATTGCATCTATCTCACTACCCTTAAGAATTAAATACTATTTATTATGAAATCAGGTGTTGTACTTTGCCTATTATTAAATTGTTCGATTGTATTCACGCAGTCAGAATTTTTGATTCCTAAAGATGCGGTTACCGTTTTTAGCATAAACAACTTAAATCTATTGCAAAAAATATCGATGGATGACCTTGTTAAGTATGAATTTATGAGTGAGGTGCACCAAGAACTTTTTGATGGGTCCACCTCAGAAAAAACACTCAAGGATGCGGGGATAGATTTTAAACAACGTTTAAATGTGTTTTATGGTAAAAGTGAGGATTATGAACTTACCGGCATAACGTTTGGGATAAGTAACTCAGAACAGCTTTTTGCTGTTTTTGACGATTTTGAAGAACTACAAAGCAACTACAAAGACGTTAAGATTTACGGATCTTTCTTTAATAACTTAGTGGTCAGAAATAATACCGCTCTACTCATAAGAATTGAGCCATCAAACGAAGAAATTGATGCACAAACCGACTCCATTTGGTATTCTCGAGGCAACTTAGACCCTTATGGCTTTGACGAGGAGTTCTTTGACGAGGAAGTATTTGACGAGGAAGTATTTAAAGAAGACGACACCTCAGCTGTTGCGGAGTCTGATGACTTTCCAGCAGCCAACGAAAATCCAAACGAAAAAAATTATTTTGAACTACGCGACAGTGTTCAATTAGAGATGCAACAAAAGTTATTAACTGGATTACTGGATGAATTACTAAATAAAAAGATTAATTTGATTTCAAGTGATACGCGATTTACGGACCAACTAACACATCCATGCGAAGGAACTTTCTATTTAGATAACTCTCGCAGCTTAGAACAAACAAACAGCCTTTGGTACTTTCAAGCAGTGATGCCCTCCTTGTATAAAGACATTAAAGAACTCTACACGGGCAATGTTATCTTAGGAGATTTGTTTTTGAGAGAAAAAACAATTGAGTTTGTTGTAGAGGCAAGGTATGGCGAAAAATTAGGTTCAATATACCAAGAAATGAATGACGCTAAATTTGATAAACACATACTAAAATACATTCACAAGGCTAATTCGGCTTTTTTCACCTACAACATCAACATGCGAAAAGCATATGAGAAGGCATTTGAAGTGATAATGCCCATTCTTTCAACCGAAAAAAACGCTGATATTGCGATGAATGTACTCGCCTTAGAATTACTCAATGAGCTTGTAAATAAGGATGCACTTTTTGATACATACCGCGGAAGTATGTTTGGTACTTTCAACGGCATAAAGAAAATAAACACAAAAAAAATCGAATTTTATTACGATGAGGAGACCTTTGAATACGGTGAAAAAGAAACAGAAGCTAGCGAAGACATGCCAATTTTTACCTTGGGATTTTCAACAGGCAGATCAGACATTCCTGAAATAGTATTGAAAAATTTAGGTAGACTAACGAGTAAATTTGAGAAACATGAAGATTATTGGGTGTTAAAAAATGCGATATTAGACGCTGCTCCTTTGTATATGATTAATAAAAATGATCTCTTTATCTTTACCAATGATGAAGATTTAGCAATAAATCATCCTAATGGATATGGTGCAAATTCACTCCCTAAAAAAATAGCAAATGAATTAAAATCTAAGGGTTCGATCAATGCCTACATCGATGTTGGTGGTACGCTTAACCGATTTCCCAACGACTTACTCGATGAAAAGAGAAATGAAATGGTCAACTCTTTAAGAGGCAAATCTGGAAAAATTCACTTAAAATCTTCAGAGACCACCACAGAATCTACCAATTTTAACATGACTTACGAATTTCAAGGAGTTGAAAATTCAGGAAAGCATTTATTAGATGTAATTAACACATTGTACCTCTTTTCAAAGTAGAACTATGTTAAAAAAGTCGCTGATAATTACCGCTTTAGCGCTTGCTCTTGGCCTATTTCTATATTTTAGGCCTTTATTGTTTAACAAAATAATGTCTCCGAGAATTATCGATCGATTGCCGGATGCAGAAATTATTGGCAAACTTAACCTGCTTGATTTAGCAAAAGAAACCTCAAATCTTTTGTACTTCTATAAAACCCCTTTCAGAGACTTGACTAGCTCTGACTACATGCTGGGGCAGGGAAAAACTTACGGTTTAAACTTACAAAAACCCATTTATATTTTCGGTAATGAAAATGGCGAATGGGGTGCAATTATTCAAGTAAATGACGGAGAAAAAGCAAAGCAAGGACTTGAAAAACTCAAACAGAATATAGCCATAATTGACTCATCGAGAAGAAAAACACCGCTTTATTTTATGCCAAAATTAAATTTATTCCTTCATTACAGTGAAAATTATATTTTGCTGTACTCTGGAAAGAAAATAAATCAGCTAATTACCCGCGTAAAAAGTGCGAAATACAAAAGCATTTCAAAATTGTGGAAAAGCTTTATTAATAAACAAACCTTTAAGAATGAAAACCTTGTCGTTTATTCCAATTCCAAAAAACTGAAAACCCTTGGTATTGACTATGCCCTTTTCGCCCATGATTCCGATTCAAGCGATTTCAACCTTAAATGTTATTTTCACAAACTACAAGGATTCCCTTTTTCCAATAAAAAAATAGGATTGGGATTTTTAAAACAGAACGAGGAAAAGCGTTCCATTGATTTGCACCTCGACGCGGATAATTTCCGGAATTCAACAAACAATCCCATAAAAAATTACCTCGTTGAAAAAGGCAAAAAAATAAGTTTTCCTACCCTTTCATTCTTTGCGGCATGGGATGGAATTCTTTCCTTTGTTGAAGGAGGAAAGCAAAAAATTTCCGAACGTATAGTTGTTTCAGAACTTGACGAAGATTTTAATGTGAGACAAATCGAAAAGTTTAGAAATGTTGAAGTTCCGGGGTACTCGTTACTTTTTAATATGAATGAAAAAGGTCCTGGTTTCATTAAAACATTATTACAAAAAGGAATACTCCGACAAGAAGGAAATCAGTATCGTCTATTTTTCTCCCCACTTCTCAACCTAAAAATAAAGGACAATTACTACTATTTTTACTCTGGTAAAAATTTACCTAAAACGGAAGAAAACGACAAAAACAGCCTACTTTGGCCCATTAATCAAACCAACTACTTTTTCAAAATAAACGAGATCAACAACAAAGAAATAATAGGAACGGTGCGCATACCGGCAAACAAAATAATAAAGCAACTGCTTAATCCAAAGTAATCGGCGAATTATCGGAATTACTATAATAAAACTGCTGCTCATTCGCAGCAATCCAATCTAAGAGCTCGTAAACTTCCTGTAATTCATTGGACGTAACCAACTTCGTTCGATACTCCTTAAAATGACTTATTCCCTTAAAATAATTTGTATAATGCCTTTTCATTTCTGCAATGGCTAAATTTATTCCTTTCCATTCCACACTCATTCGCAAATGATCTTTGGCTGCTTCAACGCGTTGTCCAATTGACGGTGCTGCTAGGTGCTTACCAAACTTAATAAAATGCTTCACATCATTAAAAAACCAAGGATTTCCAATGCTTGCACGTCCAATCATGATTCCATCGACACCGTAGCGATTTTTGTATTCCACTACTTTTTCTGGCGAATCTACATCGCCGTTGCCAAAAATGGGAATGAGCATTCGTGGATTGTTTTTCACCTCCCCTATTAAAGTCCAATCTGCCTCCCCTTTGTAGAGTTGAACGCGTGTGCGTCCATGGATAGAAATTGCCTCAACGCCAACGTCCTGCAACTTTTCAGCTGTACTTACCACAAATTTTGTTTTTTCATCCCAGCCTAACCGCGTTTTTACAGTAACGGGCAAGTTGGTAGCCTTAACGATTTCATCTGTCATCCGAATCAACTTTGGAATATCTTGCAACATTCCTGCGCCCGCTCCCTTACACGTTACTTTTTTAACAGGACAGCCAAAATTAATATCAATAATATCCGGATTTGTTTTTTCAATAATTTTCGTTGCTTCACGCATACTATCGATATCGTAACCAAAAATTTGAATGCCTACTGGCCTTTCGTATTCATAGATATCCATTTTTTGTACACTTTTCGCTGCATCGCGAATTAATCCCTCGGAAGAAATAAACTCTGTGTACATTAAATCTGCCCCATGTTTTTTACAAAGCGCTCGAAATGGAGGATCACTCACATCCTCCATTGGTGCAAGCAAAAGAGGAAATTCACCTAACTCGATATTTCGAATTTTTACCATTTATGATTGCGCTAATTGGGATGAAACAGCCTCTATTTCTTTCAAATAAGCTTTTAAATCTTGCTCATTTTCTTTCTTTAATACCAGCAACATGTTATTCGACTCTACCACAATAGTGTTTTCAAGGCCGTCTAACACAACTAATTTATCATCCGGAACATGAACCAAACAGTTCGTGGTATTAAACACAAAAACTTTTGACCCTACGATAGCATTAGCATTCTTGTCCTTAGCAATATGATCCGTTAAGCTACTCCATGTCCCAAGATCACTCCAATCAAAATCAGCGAGAACCACAGCTATATTTTTTGCTTGTTCTAGAATGGCAAAATCGATTGAAATATCTTCACAAACATCAAAAGCAATTCGAACAGCGTTCGGCTCTTTCTCCGTACCATAAACAGTTAAATCACTTACAAACAATTGATACAAATCGGGGCGATATAAGTTGATTGCACTTAAAATTACACTGGCCTTCCAAATAAATATTCCTGCGTTCCAATAATAGTTCCCGGACGCTACAAATGTTTTTGCGAGTTCTAGACTGGGTTTTTCCTGAAATTTAATGACCTTATTTACACTTCCCGGACTTCTGCTATCCACCTGAGCAAATTCAATGTAGCCAAAACCCGTATCCGGACGAGTAGGAAAAATTCCAAGTGTTACTATTTTATCTTCCTGAGTCGCTGTGTCAATTGAAATTTGAATCAATTCCTGAAAACGTTTTGTATCCAAAATCAAATGGTCAGAAGGCGTTATAACCAATACAGCGTCTTTATTATTTGCCAATATTTTAGCAGATGCATAAGCAATACAAGGAGCCGTATTTTTCCGTTGAGGCTCGCATACCACTTGATCTGCTTGTATTTCTGGAAGCTGCTCCAATACTAAGTCAAGGTAACTCTCATTGGTTAAAATGTATATTTTATCGTTTGCTGAAATTTTCTGCATACGCTCAAAAGTCAGCCTCAGCAGCGACTTACCGATTCCAAGTACATCTAAAAATTGCTTGGGATATTGCGCAGTAGATTTTGGCCAAAAGCGACTTCCTACGCCGCCCGCCATAATTAAAGAATAATTATTCTCCATTGGTTTGAATTTTATTGATTACAGCCATTGCGTGAACAAGGAACATTTTACCACTTGAAATCTCTTGACATTCATACCTCGTTCGCCTTTTGCTTAATTTAACAAAATTACGATTGTTTAAGGAAAAGTTAGTGTTTTTAGGAATTTCCTCTAGTCTTAATGCCGTTGTGGGCGCATTATAACGATACAACACCCTACTTAAATTTATATCTGAACAAGAAGAGGCCTTGGTATTTACCATCGAAGCCAACAAAGCCGACTCAATATCCTTGGGTAAATCGCCGCTATTAATAACAGGTAAAAGTAATAACCTGAAGGCGGTTTTCCATTCTATGCCGTGCGGTAAAACTTTGTTGCCATACTTTTGGTAAGTGTGATAATGGGCAAATTCATGCAAGGACGTAACCAAAAAAGAAAATGGATTTAAATCAGCGTTAACCGTTATAATTGGCAATTTGAGTGAATCACCTGTTCTAAAATCCCCCAGTTTTGTTTTTCTGCTTTTTACCACTTTGAAACGCACTTTTGATTCTAGTAAAAGATCCGCCAACATCGCCGAAAAAGCCAAGGGAACGTACTTATCAAATACCTTAATGAATTGGTCTCGCTTAGTCATTCGTAGAATATCTATGTAAAGTTAAACACAACTTTATACTGTTTTAATTAAGCTGTAAATTTATCCTTAATTTAGCACAATGAAATCAATAGCATCAATAGGAAAGTATTTTTTAATGCTTCGAAGTGTATTTAAAAAGCCAAAAAAATGGTCAATTTTTTGGGTTAGCTTATTGAATGAAATTCAATTAATCGGTGTTAACTCAATTCCTATTGTTATTCTGATGTCGGCATTTATGGGTGGCGTGATCTCCCTGCAAACTGCCTCCAACATGGATAGCCCACTTTTACCGGCCTACACGGTAGGGTACATCACCCAATCGAGTACTATTCTGGAATTTTCTCCAACCATAATTTCACTCATACTCGCCGGAAAAATAGGATCAAACGTTGCCTCTGAAATTGGCACGATGCGCATAACTGAACAAATTGACGCTTTGGAAATCATGGGAGTGAATTCCTTGAATCACTTGATTTTCCCTAAAATAATTGCAGCAATCCTCTTTTTTCCTGTATTGGTTGTATTCTCTATGTTCATGAGTTTACTTGGAGGCTACCTCACCCTAATTATATCTGGATTAACAAGTACAGAAACTTACGTAATGGGGATTCGCTCATTCTTTGAAGTTGGGAATGTGTATTACGCGCTAACAAAAACAGTGGTTTTTGGATTTTTAATCGTTTCTGTATCCTCCTTTTTTGGTTACTATGTGAAAGGTGGCGCATTAGATGTTGGTCACACGTCGACAAAAGCCGTTGTAGCGAGTAGCATTTCCATTTTAATTGCGAATTTCTTATTGACACAAATGATTTTATTGTAATGATAGAGGTAAAAAACATCAATAAATCATTCAAAGAACAGCAGGTTCTTTTTGACATATCTTCCCAATTTGAACAAGGAAAGGTCAATCTGATAATTGGCCAATCAGGACAAGGAAAGTCAGTTTTAGCCAAGTGCATGGTTGGCTTACACGAAATCGATGCGGGTGAGATTTTGTTTAATGGCCAAAACTTTACGGCGATGGACCAAGACGAAAAAGCGTTAATAAGACAACAAGTTGGCATGCTGTTTCAAGGTGCCGCTCTTTTTGACTCGTTAACCGTCGAACAAAATGTGATGTTTCCACTGTCGATGTTCACCACGATGACTAAAAAAGAAATGCAAATGCGAGCCGACTTTTGCCTCGAAAGAGTAAATCTTACCGGAAAAAACACCCTTTATCCATCCGAGTGCTCAGGAGGAATGCAAAAAAGAGTCGGCATTGCACGAGCTATTTCCATGAATCCTAAATACCTGTTTTGTGATGAACCCAATTCGGGACTAGATCCCATAACGGCAATCCGAATAGACGCACTGATAAAAGATATCACGTATGACTTTGGCATAACAACTGTGGTGATTACCCACGATATGAACAGTGTAATAGAAATTGGCGATCATATTCTTTTTATTTACAAAGGAAAAAATTGGTGGGAAGGCGATAAAAATTCCATTTTGCGAACGGATAATAGTGAAGTAAATAGTTTTGTTTACGCATCCGACTTCATGAAAGAAATCAAAGCAAACTTGCAAGGAAAAAAATAGGTTCTCGCCTAAGTTACTTGCGTTTTTTAAAAATAGCACTATCTTTGCTATCCGAAAGAATAAAATAATTTAATTTAACTTCGTCTTAGGTTATTTTTATACTTATTTTATTGCGGATGTGGTGAAATTGGTAGACACGCCAGACTTAGGATCTGGTGCCGAGAGGTATGCGGGTTCGAGTCCCTCCATCCGCACAATAATTGGCCTCTTCTCACGATAGAGGCCTTTTTTATTTAATGTAAACGAAACCTAAAATGATAGTTGTAAAAGAAAATGTTGACGCGTTAAATGCTGATTTAATTGTAAAAATTACGCGAGAAGATTACGCCAACAAAGTAAAAAATGGCTTAGAGAAATACCGAAAAACAGCAAAAATACCAGGGTTTAGACCGGGAAATGTTCCCATGGGGATAATTGAAAAACAATATGGAAAAGCCTTATTAGCGGAAGAATTAAATAAATTAGCCAACGAAGGCATCTATAATTTTATTACCGAAAATAAAATTGACATCTTAGGAAACCCTATTCCGAAAGAAAACACAGAAACAAAAGGCGATTTCAATGCCCCAAGTGACTTTGAATTTACTTTCGAAATTGGGCTCTCCCCTTCCATTGACCTTTCGAAAGCCATGAATGGAAGATACGATTATACCACCATTAAAGTAGATGAAAAAATAATCAATCAACAAATTAATGATTTAAGACGGCGTTACGGCAAATTAATATCCTCAGAAATCGCTGGCGACAAAGACATGATTTTAGGTACTTTTCAAGAAATCAATGCCGATGGATCACTACGAGCCGAAGGAATTGTAAATTCAACGACCATTTCACTTGAATTTCTTAACAACGCCTCTGTCAGTGAATTGCTTGTGGGAAAAAAAGTAAATGAAACATTCAAATTAGCTCCATCGCTTGTGGCAAAAGACACAAAAGACTTAGCCAGTTTACTATCCATTTCCGAAGAAGCAGCTAATGAAGTATCTGAAAATTTTAACTTTACTATCACCGAAATTAAACAAATGGCTATGGCCGATTTGAATGAGGAACTGTACGCCAAACTTTTCCAAGAAGGCGAGGTGGATTCGGAGGAAACGTTGCGTCTGCGTGTAAAAAAAGACATGGAGCAATTATTTTTAAAGGATGCTGATAAACTATTAACACGCTCTGTTTTCAATTCCATTATGGAACAAACGATTGTCGAGTTTCCAGCTGCTTTTTTAAAGCGTTGGATTCGGATGACAAACGAAAAGCCCGTAACAGAGGAAGATATTGATCTCGAGTTTGATGCGTACCTAAAATCACTAAAATGGCAATTGATTCAAACGAAAATTTTCAAAGACAACAACATCAAATTGGATCAGCAGGAAGTTATTGACCACACGAAAAACTTACTGATTGGTAACTACGCTCAATATGGTATTCCAGCACCTGATGATAACGAATTAATGGAAACTGTTATTCGCCTACTTAAAGACAAGGAACAAGCAAACGGCATTTATGACCAACTTGCAGAGCAAAAGTTAACCGATTTTTTTAAATCAATGGTGAGTCTTGATGCAAAATCCGTTAGCTACGATGAATTTGTTGAACTAGCGGGAAAATAAGGGAATTAATCCTTGTTTATTTCCAAGCTAAAACATCAAATTTCTTTTGTTTACTAACTGAATTAAATTGCTTTTGAACATCTAAAGACAACATGTTCAATGCTTTTAATTTCATGGATCTGCTTGGGAATACAGCTATAATTTCGCGAGCAGGTGGCCCAAAACTCGACTTAACTTGAATCACCGACTTTTTTCTCTTTGCTGAAATGGGTAGGTTCTCAGGGATGAGCGTATATCCTCCCTCATTATCCACCATTTCCATAAGTAATTTTAGGTTTCCCCCTTGGTAATTCCATTTTCCCTCTTTTTGACTATCATTTAACTGACAAAACTGAATCATTTGCGTGCGCAAACAATTTCCTTTTGAAAGGAGCCAAGGATGAAATTGCTGCAACTCACCAATCGTGATCTGTTTTTTCTTGTGGGATGGACAATAAATCAAAATCTCCTCTACAAATAAGTCCGTCGTTTTAAAATTTATTGAAGCGTGCGGACCTGCAAAAATTGCAATGTCAATTTCATTTTTTGCTAACTTATCCAATAACACCTCCGTCGTTAACTCCTCAATAGCTATTTTCACCTCCCCCATAGTGGTGCGCCAACGACTAAACATTTTAGGAATCAAGTAAGCTGCTACGGTAGGAATGACTCCAAGTCTAATCTCTTCCTTATAATTATCTTGGTAGCTGCTTTTTAATACCTTCAAGCGATCATTTTCGATTAACACACCCCGTATGATCTCAACGACCTCACTTCCAAATACGGTCAAACAAACCGGATTAAAAGTCCTATCAAATATCGGCTTGCCGAGCAGTTCCTCTGCTTTTTTGATTTGCATAGACAAGGTCGGTTGGGAAACAAAACACCTTTCGCTCGCCCTTTGAAAGTGTAATTCTTCACTCAACGCAATAATATATTGCATTTGTTGTATTGAAATCATATAAGTTAAATTTATGTAAATATAGTTTTAATTGATAAAAACTAACAGCTTTCTATGTTAACTTTGTATCCTAAACAATTTAAAAATAACATTATGACAACACTAGTAGGAAAAACATTCCCTGACATCACTGTTAAAGCAATCGATGAAATGGGCGATTCATTTATGATCAATGTATTGGATCAAGCGCTTGAAAACAAAAAGAAAGTACTTCTTTTTTGGTACCCAAAGGATTTTACGTTTGTTTGTCCAACAGAAATACATGCTTTTCAAGAAATTGCAGAAGAGTTAGAAAAACGAAATACAATACTAATTGGTGCTTCTTGCGATACAGCGGAAGTGCATTTTGCTTGGTTAAATACAGCAAAAGACAACGGAGGAATTGAAGGAGTTAAATTTCCATTAATTGCCGATTCTACTCGTGTTTTAGCGTATGAGCTAGGCATTTTAGATTATGATATGTTCGACGAGGAAGATGAATCAGATGGGGATAATGTTCCTTACCGAGCAACCTATTTAATTGATGAGGAAGGTCAGGTTTTTCACGAGTCTGTCAATCATTTTCCAATTGGTAGAAACGTGCAAGAGTACATCCGTATGATTGATGCCTTTACACATGTTCAAAAGCATGGCGAAGTTTGTCCAGCCAATTGGGAAGCTGGAAAAGACGCTATGTCAGCATCTCGCGAAGGAGTAGCCGACTATTTAAGTAAAAATTAACTATGTATTCAGAATTAAACGAGGATAACCTTCAAGAAATCTTAGCGATCAATAACAAGGTAATGATTCAGTACGGCGCCACTTGGTGTGGAAATTGCAAAATTACCAAGCCAAAATTTAAACGTTTGGCAGAAAGCAATGAGGAAATCGCCTTTTATTATGTTGATGCCGAGAAATTCCCTTCTTCACGCCAGTTTGCCAATGTGAGTAATTTGCCCACTTTTGCGGCATTTCAAGGTGGTGAGCTAGTAAAAGAAGCGCAAGGAAATAAAATAGAAATTATACAAGAAGTATTAGATGCGCTTACCAGTAATTAAACACGTACTTAGTTTTATTGAAGCTAATGACGAAGACTATTTAATAGAAACGATGGAAACCCTGGAGAATTTAATTGATTCTCCAGGATTAAAAGACGAAGAACTTGACGTTATCGGAGAATTGTTATCCAATTTTTCTGGGGCACTTGAAGTGCATAAAGCCATTCAAAATGGAAAAGCCAAAAAAGAAGCTTTAAATGAATTCATGAAACGCGTAGTGGGATCGATTGACCAATAAGTCATTTTTCTTTACTTATCGTCTTGCTTTGGATGCTTTTCTTTTCGTTTGTATGTTTTTTTAGTTTCTTCCGATCGCTGCACAAATCGTCCGTCAAAAAAGCCCTGTTCCACTTGCTTTTCTCTTTGCTTTCCGACGGTCATTTTATGCAGCTTATCTTTAGGCGTTTTCATTAACTATAATTGCTTAGCTGATGTGTTTATTTCTTACTAAACATAAGTTCCTGGGTTTGGAAACGGACTTCCGTTAAAAGTTTAAATTGCTAAATAGTTAAATGACTAAATATTACTAAAATGGCTTAAACTAAAAGTATCATCTATTTGTAGTAATTTTAACCATGCCGTACAAGGTTGCTATAATCGGATCTAGAAACTTTACTAATAAAACACTTTTCAATTCAGTGTTATTATCCATTTTCACAAATGATGGACTTCCTGATACGGTTATTTCAGGTGGTGCGATTGGCACAGACACGCTAGCGGAAGAATGGGCATTGGAAAATAACATTGAATTCGTAGTGTTCGCTCCTATGCACAAAGACTTTCCTAAAAAGACAAGAAGATGGATGGCGCCCAAAGAACGAAACACAAAAATTGTAGAAAATTCGGATGTGATTATCTCGTTTTGGGATATGAAATCAACAGGAACAAAAGATACAATCGAAAAGGCGATTGAAAAAAATTGTCAGATTTACTTATACAATTTAGTTAAAGAAATAATCATTTCAAATAATGCCACAATTAAAGAATTGTTGTAAATATTTGTATTAAACTGGTTTATAATTCCAATTTTCTTTTCTTGAATAAAAAAATAAAGATTTCTTTTTGGGGTAAAAGAACCTAGTTAAAACAACAAATGTTTACCAATCGCTTTCGCTCTGTTTTAATAAAAGAGCGTGAATGAACGTGAGAGAGAAGAAAAACAGAGTGGAGATTCATCGCTTTCGCTCTGTTTTATTGAAAGAGTGTGAATGAAAGTGAGAGCGGAGAAAAACAGAGTGGAGATTCATCGCTTTCGCTTTGTTTTAATAAAAGAGCGTGAATGAACGTGAGAGAGAAGAAAAACAGAGTGGAGATTCATCGCTTTCGTTCTGTTTTATTGAAAGAGCGTGAATGAAAGTGAGAGCGGAGAAAAACAGAGTGGAGATTCATCGCTTTCGCTTTGTTTTAATGAAAGATCGTGAATGAAAGTGAGAGCGGAGAAAAACAGAGTGGAGATTCATCGCTTTCGCTTTGTTTTATTGAAAGAGCGTGAATGAAAGTGAGAGCGGAGAAAAACAGAGTGGAGATTCATCGCTTTCGCTCTTCACTCTCACTCTGTTTTAGTGGTACCTCCAGGAATCGAACCAGGGACACAAGGATTTTCAGTCCTTTGCTCTACCAACTGAGCTAAGGTACCAGCCTAATTGTGGGTGCGAATTTACTACTTTTTTATATTTTATCAAGTCAAATTTCGGATATTCTTTCTTTTTATCATGAAATCAAGGCTGATTGGACGTATCTTTGTAATACGATGGATGAAATCATACAGTGTATTGATGCTGGAAATACGGCGATTAAACTCGGCGTTTTTAAGCAAAATGAACTTCAAGAAATACAACGATTTGATTCATTTGAAACGCTTTCTACCAAGCTTTCATCCGAGTATCCAATCGTATTAGCATCTGTTCGAGAAGATGATTTTTCCCAGAAGTTAAGGAAGCAATTCGCTGTTTATGAAATAAGCACTCAATCTTCACTTCCTTTTATCAATCAATACCAAGGAAATCTTGGTGCAGATCGCCTCTGTAATGTTTCGGGTATGTATGCCGCTTTAAACAAGAGGGATAATTTAGGAGGGGGACTCGCCATTGATATTGGTACTTGTGTGAAATTTGACTATCTAAATTCCGAATTTATTTATTTGGGTGGATCCATTTCTCCAGGAATTTCATTGCGGCTAAAATCATTGAATGATTACACGGCTCTTTTACCCTTGCTAACTGCACCATATCCAACTTTTGACCTATATGGGAACTCAACAGAATCATCAGTGTTTGCAGGCGTACTTGGTGGAATTAAAGGGGAAATCGCTTGGCGAATGGAGAACTATCGGAAATTAGACCCTAACATTACCATCTTTATTACTGGCGGTGACGCCCATCATTTTGATTTCGAGGAAAAAAACGGCATATTTGCAGACGAAAATTTGACATTAATAGGCATCCATGAAATTTATAAATTTAATGCGTCACCATCTTAGTATCGTTTTCTGCATTTTTTTTCTGCTAAATGCTTCAAGTCAAAACCTGACAACGCATCCACTTTCAAATATAGGAATTGGCGAGTTTGGTCAAAATTCACATGCTATTTATGATTGCTTGGGAAGAGGGTATGATGCTTTTGCTGACTCGAGTCAATTAAACTATTTTAACCCCGCAAGCTACAGTAACTTAAGTACGGGAAACACCCTTTTATCTCTTGGTATAAATGCAAGAATTTCCAATTACACGCAGGGATCGAGCAGCACGTTCGAACCGTCAGCCATGGTCGACCATTTTGCCTTAGGATTCAAAATTATGAAACGAATGGGCTTGGCTTTTGGACTGACGCCATTTTCAAAAAAAGGGTATGAAATAACTGAACGAATATTTACCGGTGTAGACTCATTGAAATATACTTATTCCGGAAATGGAACAGTTAACAATCTATTCATGGGCTTTTCCTATTCCTTCATAGTTAAGAAAAATAGTAAATTATCAGCGGGATTTAATGCGGGCTACCTATTTGGAACATTAAATAACAACCGCATGAGTTTATTAATCGACAACAATTCGTTATCCGGCGGACTCAATAGCGCCTCTATTGGCGTAAAAGCATTTCATTACAACTTGGGATTATCCTACACTCAGCGGTTTAGTAAAAACTACCAAGTAATAATTGCAGGAACAGCTGAACCAGCGCAAAGATACGGGGCAAACTACCAAAATGCCTTTTATACCTCAACTAACATTTTCACACCGACAAGCTACGATACGCTCAGTTTCAATAGCTCAAAAGGTCACGTTACCTCACGTTTTAACTACAGCATTGGAATAAGCCAAGTATTCCTACTAGGCGTTAAAAAAAGAAAAAACAAAACCCTTCATCCCAATTTATTGCTAACCGCCTCTTACGCGTTAAATAATAGCTTGTCCAGTGATTTTGACTCCTTGGTTCCTACATGGGAATCGAACAAAGGAACGCATTTGGGTTTTGGTATTCAATATTCGCCGGAAACAAAACTTTATGAAAATATAGCGTCCTTGAAAGCCTTTGATAAACTAACCTATCGAATGGGCGCATACTACGACCAGCTCCCCTATTTCCTTAACGATAATCAATTTATCGACCGAGGTATTTCAATTGGATTTGGCATTCCAATTCTCGCGCAACAATCATTATCGAGTGTAAACCTTTCCATAAGTGGAGGCCAGCGAACAAATTTAAACTCAGGAGCATTAGACGAGAAATACATTGGGGTAAATTTTGGGGTTATTCTATCGCCTGCAAGCTTTGAAAGGTGGTTTAGGAAACGCAAATTGGATTAACAACATTTATGAGATTCATTCTTTGGTTCAGCCTTGTTTCCGTTTTGTTTTCAGTATTAGTTTCATGTGAAAATGATTTAGCTGCCATTGAAAAAGTAACCTACAATCCAAAGTCACCCGACGAAACGATTTATGACCTAAAAATGGTTTATTCCGACTCTGCCTATGCACGTGTTGAACTGATCGCCTCTTATGCCGAAACGTTTCATAAACCAGAAAATATCACCAAACTTTTAGACAGTCTTCGCGTTAATTTTTTTTCTGAACGAGGAGAAATAATTTCCACTTTAACAGCTGCTTATGGCGAAATCAACTACACCAAAGGCTTGTTGATGGTGAAAGATTCTGTTCGTTTGACAAACCACAAAAAAAAACAAACTTTAGAAACAGAAATTTTATATTGGAATCAAAAAGACAGCAGTATCTTTACGCAAGCTCAAGTGATTGTTAAAGCACCGGACGGCGTGTTTATAGGTGAGGGCTTGAAAACAAGGCAAGATTTTAGCCGGTACGAAATACTTAAACCAAGAGGTAAGATTAAAATTGAAAAAAATGAAGAATTAAACTAAACACTATGAATAGCTACAATAAAATAATGAAATATTTTTGGTTTGGACTTGGCGTTGTCTTGTTTTGTATTGTGACATTTAATTGCATTACCCAAGGATTTAGCCGTTGGGGTTCCTATTATTGGATGGTTGGTCTTGCTTTCACTATGTTTTTTATGAAACAATGGATGATGAAGCGTTTTGAGAAACACGCGACTTACCTAAAAGAAAAAGAAAATTCAAAAACGGCATAATTTTTATTACTGTTTGGCAATAGTCAATTAAAAAAATGAAACAATTACTACTTTTTTTCTTATTTTGTTTCATTATTCAATCAGCAAGTGCCCAGTTATTTATTCGAGGAACTATTACGGATGAGAATAATTCACCGATACCCAATGTAAAAATTTTCGTAAAAAATTCGCCTGAAATGAGGACGGTGGCTAATTCGCTTGGTCAATACGAAATTGCCCTAATGCCCGGTGAGCACTTTTTAATTTTTAATTCATTGGGCTATGACGAACGCGAAACGTATGTTTCAGTAGCAGACGTTGATATTACTCGCAACTTTCAGCTTTTCTCATCGCGTATTACCGACATACAAGCCGTTGATATAAGTGCAAAAAAAGCCAATCCTGGCAGGGATATCATGCTAAAAGTTGTCAATCGTCGAGATCAGATTAATCCTTGGAATTATCCACACATTGTCGATGTTTACATTAAAGCAAGTGAGAAAATAAACTTTAAAGAAAGTGATAAAAAAGAAGGGGAGAATCGCGAGCCGAGTTTTGAAGAAAAAGAAAAGAATGAAGCTGCAAACAAAATGAACTTAGTGGAAGTGCAACTAACAAGAAACTATGCGCCAGGCAACAAGGTGAAAGAAATTCGTAATGCTTATACCCTGAGAGGAAGTGCAAAAACCCTTTATTACACTACAACTGTTAAATCTAATTTTAATTTCTTTCAAAATTTGCTGCACCTTGACGATCTTCACCAAACACCGGTAAGTTCCCCTATCTCCACGCCCGGTATTTTGTCTTATCGTTACAAACTAGAAAGTAAAATAGAAGAAAATGGGCGAACCATTTCTAAAATAAAAATCAGTCCAAGAAACATGGCGACGACCACCTTGGAAGGTTACATTTGGGTCATTGATTCTTTGTGGTTAATTCAAAAATTGGAATTAAGCATGAGTAAAGGAAATCTTTTATACTACGACAACTTCAAAATCTACCAAGAATACGAACATCCCGGGGACAGCATTTGCATTTTAAAAAATCAAACCTTAACCTACGGCGTAAAATACAAATCCGAGTCTTCCGACTACAAGACAGAAGCACTTTTTAGCAACTACAAATTCAAGCCCGAGTTCGGAAACAAGTTTTTCAGCACTGAACTAGCCATTACAACAAAAGAGGCCTACGAAAAAGATTCCCTTTTCTGGAAAGATAAACGGCCGGCAAAGCTCACTGCCGAGGAACAGCGTTTTATTGTTATTAATGACAGCATAAAAGACGCACACAACCGCGTTGAGTACTTAGATTCAGTCGACGCTGTTTTCAACAAACTAACCATTTTAAAGGTGCTTTGGTTTGGTGTTGAATATAGAAATAGGGTAAAAAGAACGCAATGGTCGGTTGGTTCACTAGCTACACTTATACAACCTGTGTTCATCGCTGGACCACGAATAACCCCAAGTTTTGACTACTTCAAAAAATGGAAAGACGAGCGCACATTAGACGCATATACACGTATTTCTTATGGTATATTGAACGGCGACATTAAAGGCGATACTTGGTGGAAATACAAATTTGATCCTTTTCATTTAGGCTATATCCGAGGCGCTATCAACCATGATTTTGACGTTATTCGTGGCTACGATGCTGCTACACAAGTGTACAAGCGCGAAAATTTTATTGAAGCTACCAAAGCGAGCTTTTCATTCGAATATGAATTATTTAATGGTTTTTATCTTGGAACTGAGGCCGAATTTGCAGAAAGAAGATCATTGAAAGGATACAATTTCGCCACTGTGTTGGACGACGTTATACCTAACAATCTACCCACCGACTTTAGCTCCTATCAAGCCTTTATATTCGATCTAAGTTTAAGTTACACCCCTCAACAGAAATACATGCGCGAGCCTTACCGAAAAGTAATATTAGGTTCCGCTTGGCCAACTTTCACGGCAATGTTTGAACGAGGAATCCCCAAAGTATTTGGAAGTGATGTTGATCACGCTTACCTGAATCTTTCCATAAATCAAACCCTAAAAATTGGCACCTTAGGAACCACCTCATACCGAGTAGCTGGAGGCCAATTTTTAAGTGCGCGATCACTAAAGGACGTTGATTACAAATTTCAACGCCGAAGTGATCCAATTTGGTTTTCGAATCCAATGTATTCTTTTCAAGGTCTAGACTCAACGATGCCCACGAAAGATTTAATTCTAGAAGTGCATTTTATACACCATGACAACGGAGCAATCATTAATAAAATCCCATTTATGAAAAAAACGCGAATTGGGCTCGTATTTGGTGGAGGTGCCATGTATGTCGAGGAGAATAATTTTCAATTTTATGAACTAATCGCAGGCCTTGAACGCAATTTCAAACTAACTAGACGAAGACTACGGATCGGCGTTTATGGCTTTATGTCTGATGGCAACAAAATAGACCCTAAAATTGGTTGGAAGGTTTCTTTCTCGATTCTTAACGACCGGAACATGAAATACAATTTTTAAAGTTTTTCGTCTGCCTCTTTCGTTTCAATATGCTGTTTAGGCGTTTTTGCGAAAAACGATTTTTGACGAATTATTATAATCGCAACACCGGTGGTGATCGACGCGTCCGCCACATTCCATATGGCAGGAAAAATTTGTCCGCCGCCAAAATAAGGAACCCACTTTGGCCAAAGCACATCAAACTGAAACATATCGACTACGTTACCAAGCAAAAATCCGCGGTGCCTTACCTCAACTGGAAAAGCTCTTCCATCGACCATACAATCTGCAAATTGCTTGGATCCCTCTAAGTAATTAAATCGATCACAAGGATTAAATGAAAAAAAGAAATCATAAAACATGGAGTCAATCAAGTTACCCGTTGCACCCGCCCAAATAAAGCCCATGGCTATCAAAAATGAAAGTTTAGCTCCTTTTTTCGCCTCCTTTAAGATGTAATAAGCAATAAATCCTATGGCAACTACTCTAAAAATACTCAGGGCCAGCTTGTGCCATATAGCAGACCCGAAGGTGGTACCAAAGGCCATTCCTTGGTTCTCAATAAAATGAATAGCAAACCAATTTCCAAGTAAATAATGATGTTGCTCAGCAGCAAAGTAGGTCTTTATGTAAATTTTTATTACTTGATCAAGCGTTAAAAGTGCCAGAATGACTAAACCAACGATTATTAGATTTTTTTTCACCTCTTTTTTTGTTCGTTCTTTGCATCGATGCTCATGGTAGCATGTGGAACAAGTCGAAGTCTTTCTTTTGGAATTAAGGTCCCTTTTACGCGACACAGGCCGTACGTTTTGTTTTTAATACGAACCAATGCAGCCTGAAGACTTTGAATAAACTTTTCTTGTCTTGCCGCTAATTGTGCTACTTCCTCCCTTGACAAGGTCTCGGAGCCGTCTTCCATCATATTAAAAGCGCGTCCAGTATCGTCTGTTCCGTGATTATCGTTATTCGATAACGAGGCAACAAGCAGGGTGTAGTCAATATTTGCATCAACTAACTTTTGATTGATTAGCAATCTAAATTCTTCAAGCTCTTCGTCATTAAAACGCTTTCTTTCTTTTTCCATCACATTATTTGTTTCAAGGGACACAAATATAGAATATATTTATGCTCAAGCTAATTAAAGTGGCCTAATTATTACCAACATAGTGATAAATTTATTTCAAAAGAAAAAGCACTAATTTCGCGTTATGATTCGATTTTTTGTTAGCAACCGCGTAGTCGCCACTTTTTTACTTCCTTTTATTATTCTCGCGTTCCATTTGCTCAACAACCACTTTGAATACAACGAAATTTCCAACGAAATCAATTTTGGTTTTTGGAGTGGGCTTTTTCATTTTTCGACGCTAGTATCTCAACTGTTGGCTGGCATTTTTATTATTCTGAATGCACTTACACTTAATTACCTGTATAACAATTACGATTTTCAAGACAAAAACACCTACATTATTTCGTTAATTTATGTTGTTTTAATGAGCTTTTATTACTCATTCTATCGCTTAGACGGCATTTTAATTTCCCACTTATTTTTTATCCTAAGTTTAACCCAATACTTTAAATTAAAACAAAACAACGAGGGAAGAGAAACGATATTTAATTGTGCTTTATTCCTAGGTTTTGCATCGACTTTCCAGCCTCCTTTACTCCTTTTTTTTCCTATTTATATTGTTATGTACTTAATTATTCGTCCTTTTTCTCTTCGGGAATTGCTCCTCTTTACAGCCGGTTTTTTGGCACCATTGTACATTGCTACTATTTATTTTAAACTGTCGATAGGAAAATTAAATTTCGATTTAATTATTTCTAATGCAGGTAATCAAATTCACAAAGACTTTAATGTTGTGTTATGCTTCATACTAATTTTATTGGTCCTAAGCATTTTAGGGATTCGTGCCCGTATCTTAAAAAGTTCCAATCGATTGAAAAAACAATTACAAATCATGTGGTTTATATGCGCAATTGCCATAGGAATGGGCAGCATTGATTTATTTTTTTTTCAACAAAATGAGCGTTTTAGTCTAATTGTTTTGCCCTTGGCTATACTACTTTCCTATTCCTTTTTAAGCAAGCGGTATGAATTGACTGCCACCGTCACTTTTTACCTTACCATTGCATATGCTGTTATTAAGTTTTTTATTCCCTTAAGTTAGCGCAAGTTCTATTTCACTAACTTTGTTAACAGAAATTAAAGTACTTACAAATGAAATTTGGTGTTGTAACCTTTCCAGGGTCCAATTGTGATCAAGATATGATTTACGTATTACAAAACTTACTGGGGCTTCACGTGGAGCGCTTGTGGCACAAAGACACGACTATTAAAAACGTAGACATGGTTATTCTGCCTGGAGGATTTTCCTATGGTGATTACCTCCGTTCAGGAGCCATTGCGAAGTTTTCCCCTATAATGAATGAGGTGCTTCAGCATGCGGCATCCGGTGGATACGTTCTGGGAGTTTGTAATGGATTTCAAATTTTGACCGAAGCGGGCTTACTCGATGGCGCTTTACTGCACAACGACAAGCAAAAATTCGTCTGTAAAAATGTGTTTCTTAAACCAATTTCTACTTCTGCAGCCATTACAAAAGGATTAGAATTAGAAAAAACCTACAAAATACCAATTGCTCACGGAGAGGGCCGCTATTACGCCAGTGACGACAAAATCCAGGAATTGGAGGATAACGACCAAGTTTTATTTCGATATTGCCACCAAACAGGGGTAGAAAATTTAAGTTCTAACCCAAATGGTTCAAAAAATAACATTGCAGGAATTACCAATAAAAACAAAAACGTTTTCGGAATGATGCCCCATCCAGAGCGAGCAACAGACGAAGTGTTAGGCAATATAGACGGGAAATTTATTTTTGAATCGATTTTGTCATTTTGTTAAAAAATTAGTATGAAAATTTTATTACTTGGAGCAGGAGGGCGCGAACATGCCTTAGCATGGAAGATTTCACAAAGTTCGATTTTAGACGAGTTATATATTGCGCCGGGAAACGCTGGAACGCGCCAATACGGTAAAAACATTTCATTATCGCCACTTGATTTTGAAGGAATAAAAGTTTTTGTGTTAACTCACCACATCGACATGGTAGTCGTTGGCCCTGAGGAACCACTGGTTAATGGCATTTATGATTTTTTTCAAGCCGACAACACGATTCGTCACTGTGCGATAATAGGTCCGAGTAAAGAAGGGGCAAAACTAGAAGGCAGTAAACATTACGCAAAAGAATTTATGGCACGTCATCATGTGCCAACAGCAAAATACGGCACCTTTACAAAAGAAACGTTGGCAGAAGGAATTGCATTTTTACACGCCACGAAATCACCCTATGTGTTAAAAGCCGACGGCTTAGCTGCTGGAAAAGGTGTGCTAATAGTCAATGAACTTGAAAGTGCTGAACTCGAGTTAACAGCCATGTTAAGAGACGAAAAATTCGGAAAAGCAAGTGAGAAAGTAGTTATTGAGCAATTTTTAGATGGCGTTGAACTTTCCGTATTCGTAATGACCGATGGAGATTCATTCAAACTACTTCCTGAGGCAAAAGATTACAAGCGCATATTTGACGGAAATACTGGCGAAAATACAGGAGGGATGGGAGCTGTTTCACCGGTCCCTTTTGCAGACGCCGGATTTATGGATAAAGTCCACAACCAAGTAATTGTCCCAACCATTAAGGGATTGAAAAATGACGGTATCGATTACAAAGGATTTCTTTTTTTCGGTTTAATAAATGTGAAAGGTGACCCCTATGTTATTGAATACAATTGTAGATTGGGCGATCCAGAAACAGAGGTGATTATTCCACGTTTGAAATCTGACATTTTAGATCTTTTTGAAGGAATTGCGAGCAATACCCTTTCTGAAAGAGATATCCAGTTTACAGATAAAAGCACGGCAACAGTTATGATGGTTTCAGGAGGATACCCAAATACATATGAAAAAGGAATACCCATTTACGGAATAAACCAGGTGATTGATAGCTTAGTTTTTCATGCAGGAACCAGTTCAGACGGGCCTCAGGTACTAACCAATGGAGGACGCGTTTTAAGTGTAACATCTTACGGGAAAAACATTGAAGTAGCAGTTGAAAAATGTTATGATTCAATAAGTAAAATTACTTTTGAAAATGCCTATTTTCGCAAGGACATTGGTAAAGACGTGATCAAATAAAAATGGAAGCTTACATCATTATCTTAATTTCCCTTTTATTTTCTGCATTTTTTTCAGGGATGGAGCTCGCATATATCTCTTCTAATCGATTAAAAATAGAAGTAGAAAAATCTCGAGGCACTTGGCAAGGCAAATTAAAAAATATCTTTTACAAGAACTCATCAACAATGATTGCCCTTTTGCTTTTGGGAAATAATTTCGCTCTGGTAATTTATGGGATTAAAGCAGCTGAGATACTCAATCCGGTGCTAGAAAACATTGGCGTAACAAATGAAGCCTTACTGCTAATAACTCAAACGATAATTTCTACTTTATTGGTTTTAATCACAGCAGAGTTTTTACCAAAAGCAGTCGTTCAAATTAATCCGAATGGATTTTTAAATATTGGTACCCTTCCTCTTTTCATTGTCTTTATTCTCCTTTACCTTCCTACTCAATTTATTCTTTTGTTGAGTGGTTTTGTATTGAAACTAACAGGCGGGAAAAATAAATCAACAGAAAAAGTATTTTCAAAGGTAGATTTAGCTAATTACGTTGAAGACCTGTCCTCGCGCATCCATCACGAAGAAACGCTAAGCAATGACATGCTCATTCTATCCAATGCGCTTCAATTTTCAAAAGTTAAAGCTCGAGACTGTATGATTCCACGCACCGAAATGATCGCCATAGAAATCGATGAAGAATTAAACAACCTAAAAGCCCTATTTATTGAAAAAGGTCTTTCTAAAATACTCGTGTTTAGAAAATCCATCGATAACATTATTGGCTGTGTCCATTCATTCGACTTGTTCAAAGCACCAAAATCCATAAAACAAATTTTAAAACCAATCGATTTTGTACCATCCGTGATGTCGGGAAAGGAATTATTGGAATTATTTACAACACGATCGGGTAGTATCGCCGTAGTAACGGACGAATACGGTGGAACAGCAGGCATAGTGACTATTGAAGATGTTATCGAGGAAATATTTGGTGAAATTGAAGACGAACACGATAAAGAGGTGTTAAAGGAAGAGCAGTTGAATGATACTGAGTTTCTTTTCTCTGCGAGACTAGAAATTGACTACCTAATTGAAAATTATAAATTAAATTTCATTGAGTCAGAAGATTACGATACGCTAGGTGGATTAATTATTCATGAATTAGCCTCCATTCCTTCAGTTGGAGAAACGTTACAATACCAAAACATGACTATTTCAATCGAAGCCGTAAGCGAAAGAAGAATTGAATTGGTGAAGTTGACTATTTTAAAATAAATTTATTTTGTTAACGCTAAACCATTTTGAAGCGGTTATTTTCGATATGGACGGGGTGCTAATTGACTCTGAGCCCTTGTGGAAAATTGCTATGTCAGAAGTTTTTTCATCGATAGGTTCCTCTTTAACTAAACAAGACTTCCAAAAAACAGTTGGACTCAGAATCGACGAAGTCATTCATTTTTGGAACAACCAAGAGCAATGGGGCATTTCGGACGAATCAGAGGTAGAAGAGGCCATTATCAAAAAAATGGAATCCCTTATTGCTGAAAATCCACAAGCTTTACCCGGCGTTATAAATACGCTCAACTTCCTTAAATCAAAAAAAATACCCGTTGGATTAGCTACCTCATCGAGCAGCAGACTCATAAAAGTAGTGCTCGATAGTCTGGCGATAAAGCCCTTATTCCATTTCGTTCATTCAGCAGAATTAGAAAAATATGGCAAACCTCATCCCGCAGTCTACTTAACTGTTGCCAAAAAACTAGCGATACAACCTGAAAAATGTTTGGTAATTGAAGATTCGTTAGTGGGTGTAATTGCTGCCAAAGCAGCAAAAATGACGGCTGTATGCATTCCAGAAAAAACACATGTAATGGATCCGCGGTTAATCCTCGCTGATTTTCATTTTGAAAACATGGATGATTTTCTTGCCACAATTCAATAAAACAGGAGTATCCGAACCAAAACGAATGAATAAGCAGGGAAATTAACGTTCAATTCAATGGCTTTTGTAAATTTGTAAAAACATCTTAATTGGACGAATCATTTGACTATCGCGAAAATGCCGAACAACCTGAACAGGAAATCGACAAGGTATTACGTCCTAAATCACTTGCTGATTTTGCTGGACAACCTGCTGTAGTTGAAAATTTAGCAATTTTTGTTCAAGCCGCAAAACTAAGAAAAGAGCCACTCGACCATGTTTTACTACATGGCCCGCCGGGTTTAGGAAAAACAACGCTTGCCCATATTATTGCCAATGAGATGGGTGTGGGATTTAAAGTTACCAGCGGACCAGTACTTGATAAACCCGGTGATTTGGCGGGACTTCTTACCAATTTAAGCGAAGGCGATGTTCTTTTTATTGATGAAATCCATAGGTTAAGTCCCGTGGTAGAGGAATACTTGTATTCCGCAATGGAAGATTATGTCATTGACATTTTATTGGACACTGGACCAAATGCAAGATCGATACAATTAAATTTAAATCCATTTACGCTTATAGGTGCCACCACCCGTTCCGGACTATTGACTTCCCCTTTACGAGCTCGTTTTGGCATAAATTCTCGTTTGGAGTACTACGATTCCAAAACACTTACAAGCATCGTTGAACGTTCAGCCAATCTATTATCGATAGCTATTGACGAGGATGCGGCCTTTAAAATTGCAAGTAGAAGCCGTGGAACGCCTCGAATAGCCAATGCGCTACTGCGACGAATACGTGATTTCGCTCAAATTAAAGGAAGTGGAAAAATTGATGATAGCATAACGGAAATTGGACTCAAAGCCCTAAATGTTGATGAAAATGGCTTAGACGAAATGGACATTCGGATACTTCGTACCATTATTGAAAAGTTTGCTGGAGGCCCTGTTGGTTTAGGTACTATTGCCACCGCAATTGGCGAAAATGCCGGTACCTTGGAAGAAGTGTACGAGCCATTTTTAATTCAGGAAGGCTTCCTAATGCGGACGCAACGTGGAAGAAAAGCGACTGAAAAAGCATTCAAACTCTTTGGCAAAGAAATGGGCTGGAGCCAAGGCGGTTTATTCTAATTCATGAATGCTTCAAAATTCAAACAAGCGATAAAAAATAAAGCGAGCGAACTCGGATTTTTTTATTGTGGCTTTTCAAAAGTGGCTTTTTTAGAAGAAGAAGCACCGCGTTTAGAAACTTGGCTCAAAAATAATTATCAAGGATCGATGGCCTACATGGCTAATCATTTTGACAAACGGCTCAACCCAAAGCTATTAGTCGACGATGCTAACACCGTAATTTCCCTGTTATTAAATTACCATACCGAAACACAGCAGACAGATCCATTGGCTCCAAAAATATCCAAATACGCTTATGGGGAAGATTATCATTTTGTAATAAAAGATAAACTTGGCGAGTTGCTTTCATTTATGAAACAAGAAATCGGCGCTATTGAAGGCCGTGTTTTTGTAGATTCAGCTCCTGTTATGGATAAAGTTTGGGCGCAAAAAGCCGGTCTTGGCTGGTTGGGGAAAAACACCAATTTGATTCACCCCAAAGAAGGGAGTTTTTTCTTTATTGCAGAGATAATCACCGACCTAACAATAGAAGCGGACGGACCAATAAAAGATTACTGCGGTACCTGCACCAAATGCATTGATGCATGTCCCACCGATGCGATTGTTGCACCCTACGTTGTCGACGGTTCTAAATGTATTTCCCACCTGACTATCGAATTAAAGGATGCTATTTTACCCGACTACTTTAAAGGAAAAATGGATAACTGGATGTTTGGTTGCGATGTTTGCCAAGATGTTTGTCCTTGGAATAAATTCGGGAAAATAAACAATGAAAAGCGATTTCAGCCCAGTGCACAATTGTTAGATTTAAATCAAAATGATTGGGAAGACCTAGAACAAGAAACTTTTCAGGCACTTTTCAAAAACAGCGCCGTTAAACGCACAAAATTTGAGGGGTTGAAGCGTAACATTTCTTTTTTGAAATAACGGCAAGCTATTTTAGACCTCAAATTATTTAATTATCCCATTCATCTGTTCTGAATGGTATTAATGGAAGTCCAGCACTATTTTTGACATTACCAATCTGAAAATTCTTAAAAGAATAGCGCACGGCAAGGGGTATAAAACCTTTTTCAAATTTTATACTAATTGTATTATTAGCTTCGCCGAAAAAGGCCTCAGCTTTCCGAAAAACCTGCGTAGAGTCTGCTATTTCGAATCCAACAAGTTCCTGCTGAGCCAAAAAACCGTCGTAACTGTTATCAAAGGTTAAAATTATCGAATCGCTTGAAATACTAAATTTACTCAATGAGGGCGAATTTGCCTTTATGCTATCAAAACCATAATTGTTATGTAAAACTAAATTAGCAACACGGTCACCAATCGGTTTTTTTTGAGAAGGATGAATAATTGTAATTTCCTTATCATATACTAAATCGTTTGTACAAACAAATCCGCTATTTGCTATTAAATTAATCCCCTTTAATTGCGCCTCTCTTAATTTTGCTGCCTGCGAAGTTTTGTCATATTGATAAGGAGCAATTTCCACGACGTAAAAAGGTAAATCTGGATTGTGAAATGTGAATCGCCACAAATAAATTAAATCCTGTAATTTTTGAGCGTAAGAGGCAAAACGACCTACATTGCTTTCACCTTGATACCAAACAAATCCATTAATAATGTAATTGCTAAGCGGCTTTATCATATTCTGATACATAACATAAGGCCGCATCCAACGCATCGAATCAGGAAAACCTTGTTTAAATTCAAAGTCATTGTATTTTTCAACTGCCCCGGGATGAAGCCAACCCTCAATAGAGGAACCGCCATAACTTGCATTAATAATTCCAATGGGTACCTGGAGGTTATTACTTAAACATAGGGCAAAAAAATAAGCCGTAGCACTCAACGACATAAAATTTTGCTTATTACTTTCCAACCAACTTCCCTTTCCTGAATTATCTCCTTTTACAGATGCTGATTTTACCACATTAAACATCCGAATTCCACTTTCACCTGAAGCAACTGCCATGTAATCAGCAGCTTCCTCGACAAATTCGTTTTTGTATCCTCCCAAGGGCATCTCCATATTAGACTGTCCCGAGCAAAGCCAAACCTCCCCGATTAGAATATTATTTAACGTGATCGATGTACCATCTGAAACCGTTATTGTTTGTTTTGTAAAAGATGCGGAACCTGTCGGAATTGAAATCTGCCAGTTACCGTTTTTGGCGCTTATACAGTTATACTCTGGCGCTGACCAGCTGACTTTCAAAGTTATTTTTGCGTTAGCATTTGCACTTCCCCATAAAATTACAGTACTGTTTTGCTGTAAAACCATGTTATCACTCAAAACATCTGGCAAAACGACCTTTGCATTAAGCATAAAACAAAACAGAAAAGGAAGCAAGAGTATAATCCTCATAAACGTTAATTATTCTACGAAAATAAAAAATGTTCTCTTACTAAATTCAACCCGTAACTTAATTTTCCTTCATTTGAACTAAACTATCATTACTTTTGGATTCTCAAAAAGGTGATAAATGAAAAAGATTTGCATACTATTTTTATTGATCAACCTTAAATTATGGGCACAACCATGCGTTGACCTCAGTTTAATCGATTCTATGGCAATTTGCCCAACGATTTACGAGCCCGTTTGTGGCTGTGATGGCATTACCTATTCTAACGCTTGTATTGCCATTAATTATGGCGGACTTACCTCTTGGGTAGATGGCGATTGTCAAATGCCTGGCCTGGACACCTGCCTCGTTATTCCTCCGAATGTAAATTTCGGTGCATGCGCGATGGTATTAGGTGTGATTCGTCAAAATGACTCTTGTTTTATGGTTTCTGGTTGCAGTATGATTGGAAGTAATGGAACAGACTACAGTGGCTATTTTTTCAATTCGTTGTGGGAATGTAATAGTTTCTGCATGATCGATACAATAATAATTCTTGAGTGCATTGACTCCAGCATAATCAACCTAAATGTCCTATGTCCTGGTATTTACGAACCAGTATGTGGCTGCGATTCTAT
>Ga0247834_1001484_pt1 | contig 39890 bp, 37 predicted proteins | sample LaCruzMarch2015__8_FD_187118 | JGI IMG/M metagenome (GOLD analysis project Ga0247834, IMG submission 187118) | Freshwater microbial communities from meromictic Lake La Cruz, Castile-La Mancha, Spain - LaCruzMarch2015_12m | ecosystem: Environmental > Aquatic > Freshwater > Lake | place: Spain... | reverse complement strand
CAGGTAGCAAACTTTGCAGAGGGTGAAACCATCACTGTTACACCACTTCGCGCCTTCCCAGTGATTAAAGATCTAGTAACTGATGTTTCATTTAATTATAAGAAGGCGATGGAGGTTGACTCCTTTACCCCACCTGTTGGCTTAAAAGCAGGTGAGGTTCGAATGGCACAGATTGATGTTGAACGGTCACAGGAGTTTAGAAAATGTATTGAGTGTTTCCTATGCCAAGACACCTGCCATGTAATAAGAGATCATGAGGAGAATAAGAAATTATTTGCTGGTCCAAGATTTTTCATCAGGCTAGCTGAGCTTGATATGCACCCACTTGATATCTTGAAAAACCGTAAGCAAAAAGCGCAGGCTGAGCATGGACTTGGAATGTGTAACATCACTAAGTGTTGCACGGAAGTGTGCCCAGAGCATATAAAGATTACCGATAACGCAATTATCCCAATGAAGGAGCGGGTAGTTGATGTTAAGTATGACCCGGTTAGATGGCTTGGATCAAAAATTCGCAAACGTGAGGGTATTCTTTAGTTCGTGAATTTAATTGTTCGCCTAATCGCTGGCGCACTCGCTTTTTGGGCAGCAACCTCACTCCTTGATGGCATAAGCGTTAATGGTGGTGCGTGGAGCTATTTATGGGTGGCGCTTTTATTTGGTCTAATAAATGGAGTTATTGGCTCATTAGTTAAGTTGTTAACACTGCCAGCTATTTTATTATCTTTAGGCCTTTTTGCCTTTGTAGTAAATGCAGCAATGTTGATGTTAACTGCCAGATGGAGTGATCGATTAGATGTTGTGGATTTTAAATCAGCACTCTTTGCATCTTTAATAATCTCAATTGTTACCACCATTATTAATCGGGCATTTAAGAGCAAGAAGGCTTAATTACAAAAATGGGTGCTAATAATCAGATGGCTTGTGATTTTTGTAGTGTTCCTTATGATCCAGTTGCAACCAGATGGCTATGCCCAAATTGTCATATGAAAACTAATTGCTGTGATGGCGCGCCTTGTGAGATTGTGGAGGCAGCCGGTAACTAATCACTGTATTGCCCGTCAGGAACATATCTTGTTTCACTAAATTCTGATTATATTAGTTAAGCGCTGACGTTTGAATGAACGCAACTTTAAGTATGTAAAAAATTCAAAAGGTAATGAGCTTGTGTACTGTACTCAGTTTGGTGAAACATGAGATGACTACCAATATGAGCTTGATTCCAATGCATACTTGTAAATCCACCATAACCAGGGCTTTTTCTGACACAACCATCTAATAATCTTAAATCCATGACGATTTCAGAATAATTCTTTAACATTGGTAGTTTCGTTCCCCAAGTTAAATTCTCGCCAAAATTCAAAAACCATCGAAAATTAGATTCCTTATCGGTAATTCGAATTGTATAATCGAGATTGTTATCGTAAATACGAGCAATTTTTTGGCTTGCTAATTCCAGATTTTCTTCTAGTGATTTGAGATCGATACTCTCTATACTACGTCGCTCATAAAAATACCTTGAATTTATGTTTTGAAATAAATATTCATCCTTTACATCATCGATCGGTTCAATATACTCAGCCCCTAGCGACCTAATTTCACCTTTCACAAGAGTTAAATGCTCGTTTGGATTAAGCGTTAATATAGTTTTATCAGTTAACTCATTGAGTTTTATTTTCGCACTTGATACTGGCAACACAGCTCTGTCATTGTTAAGTCTAGATAAATCGCCGACAAGTATGTATTGACCGGCAAATGGGAAAATATATTTTGATCCTAATCGTTCTGCCGCAATGGTGAGTCTTTGCAATGCACTATCTATGAATTTTTCTTTAGCAATTTCAATGTCTTTTTTTGTAAAATTAGTTTGACACTGTGGAAATGAGCCTGCTGCAGAAAAAACTCCCATAACTAAATCAGCTTTCTTGCCCATTTTCTGAAGGTGCACGTCCAAATTACTTGATACCGCATCATTAAAATTTATTATCGAACTTGAAGCATCTTCAATCAGAGCTACCGAATCAATGGACCTAAACTTAGGATTACTAGAAAAACAACCGATAGACTTTCCGCACAATGTTGGATCGCAGTGGTCAGAACAATACAGTGTGATTGAAAAATCCTTAGAGTTTAGTCCAAATTTTTCACCAGATGAGATTTGTTTAACATTTGCTGAGTCTCCAGCAATGTTGGTTATCGAACGCGCTAACTGATTCCATGAGTTTTCAGCAACTAGAATCGTAGGCTTATGTTTTAAGAGTTTTGCCGCTTTTAAGTAAGCCGATAGAAATCGTGAATCAAAAAGATCACTGTGAAAATGTGTGTAAACAATGTATTCATATTTAGTGTTTAGCACTGTTGCTTTAGTATCTTTTATGGGGGGCCATTGGGCCCAAGACCCAAGAAAAGCATGACTCTCAAGCCATGGATCAAATAAAACCCTTGTGTCATTTGATTCTACCGAGAAACATGCAGAAGAATGCCAGGTTAATCTCATAATTCCATAATTCTAGACATATAAGCCTCAACCTCATCTGGGTGACGAGGAAGTGCGTTACTTAATATCTTGGCCCCAGATTCTGTAACTAAAATATCATCTTCAATTCGAACACCAATTCCTCGGTACTCTTCAGGGAATAATGTGTCATCTGGTTGAATATAAAATCCTGGCTCAACAGTTAAAATCATGCCAGCCTCTAAAACAGCATCTGCATACTGCTCTTTTCTAGCGTGAGCGCAATCATGAACATCAATACCTAGGTGATGGCCTGAGCCATGAAACTGCCATCTTCTATGTAAGCCATTTTCTTCCCGCAAAGACTCCTCTGCTGTCATTGGCAGCACGCCAAGCTCCTCTGCTCCCCTTGCAATCTCAACCATGCAGGCAGCGTGAAAATCTTTGAACTTTGCCCCAGGCTTAACAGCTGCAATTCCTGCTTGTTGGGCCTTATAAACAATCATATAAATCTTACGCTGTGCTTCAGTGAACTTTCCATTTACTGGAAAGGTTCTAGTTATATCTGCCGTGTAGTGGGATTCAACCTCAACTCCTGCATCAATTAAAATTAAGTCCCCTGGCAACACATCGCCATCATTTTTAATCCAATGCAGCACACATGCATGAGCACCAGATGCGACAATGCTTGGATAACCATTGTCATTTCCCTCTAACCTTGCTCTGCCATAAAAGGCTGCCTCAATTACTCGCTCACCTCTTGCTACCGATGTTGCTGCTGGAAAAACACGGACCATATCGGCAAAGCCACGAACTGTTGCATCAATTGCTTTTTGCATCTCATCTATCTCATACTTATCTTTAACAGCTCTCATAACTGAGATGTAATTTAAGAACTCTTTTTCATCTTCCGTATTTTCTTCAACTAACTTATCAATTGCAGAATCTTCACCGCGAACAAGTAAACTCTCTTTTTTGTCCTTTAAAAACTCATCAATTGATTCAATCTGTCTAACCCTAACTCCATACTTAGTTTCAGTCTCCTCAAGCGTCATTCTTCTACCAACCCAGAACTCGCCATACTTGGTGTCTTTGTAAAACTCATTGTTATTTCTAGGTGATCTTGGGTGAATGAACAAAAGTGCATCATGTCCTGAAGTAGTTGGCTCCATTACAAATAAAGAGTCTGGAACACAATCTGATGCAACAATTCCAGTAAACCAACTAAAGGCAGAGTGTGCTCTAAATTGGTAATCAGAGTCATTACTTCTAACCTTTAATGAACCTGATGGAAAGATTAATCTCTTACCAACATATTGTTTAGACAACTTATCTCTGCGTACTTTTGTATATGCAATTGAAGGGTGTGGCGTGATGCCAGTAAGAGGGGATTCAGTCCAACCTTGCTTCATAAACTCACTCATTGCATAAGCTGCCGGAATGTCATGGGTTCGTATTTCTTGCACTTTAGCGTCGCTTGCTCGATCATTAGTGGATGTCATCATCGGCTAATTCTATGCTAACTAAGTGTCTTTACCTACCGAGTATCTGCCGATATAAAACAATATCTTATAAGCGCTAATGCAGATATGGCTTTAAGGGTTAAAAACATCATACATTCACTCTTCCGGATGTAAGTTTATGATTAATTCTCGTTGAGAACCCCATTTATATGAGTAGTACATCCCAATTTAGCAGCAGAGCAAACACTTTCTAAACGCTTATCTTGACGGTAATAACTATTCTGAAAATGTAAGGATGTACTCTTGTAGCGTAATGCATGGTTCCCATCCTTCTACTTTTGGAGGGAACGACACCTTTTCAAATCTGCTTGAAACATCTGTCCTAATATTGAAATTTACTTTTTTCATTCCGAGAATTTGGACTATTTCTTGAATTAACTCTTTATTTGATTTGTACCAAACAGGAGTAGCAGTAGCAATTTTTTGATCATTTCTCATGAACTCCACAATAGCATTAATTGCATCATCTATTATTAGTATTGGCAGATTGACAAATGGTTCGTTTAAATGAAAGTTTCGTTCTTCGCGGATAGATTTGATTGCTGTAATTACTAAGCGGCTTGGCCTTTCATTTCCCCCAATTACATGGGGGAGAAAAAGTGTACGGAAACCAAAATTAAGCCCAGAGCTTTTTGCTTGTAGCAAATTTCGAAATTCGTTTTTATGTTGAGAGTACGGATCACTTCTTCCAAAGATTAATTCTAATTCGTAATAAGAAGCGAGTTGAATCCATGTAAAATTGTAATCCAAATTATTTAAAGCAAATTCAAAAATTTTAAGTGGATAATCTAAATTTGCATTTCTCGAGACTACCTCTCGTGCATCAGGTTTAGAGGCGCAAGCATTCAGGATTAAGTCCGGCTTGAAAGCAATCAACTCATCAAGATGACTTTGCATTTCTGGTTTAACAATGAAAATTTCGTTTTCGATCTGTAGTTTATCTACTATTGCAGAACCGATGTATCCTCGACCACCAAGAATTGCAAATTTCAATTTTAAACCCTTAACCAGGGTGGCGTATCAGAAGTTTTTAGGTAATCAGAAAGCAAATTGCGCTCTCTGAGCGTATCCATTGGTTGCCAAAATCCTTTATGCTGAAATGCAGCGAGTTCAAGGTCTTTTACCAATTTCGGTAGTGTGTGCAATTCAAAAGAATCATCATCCCCAACGATGTATTCATTTACCGAAGGGCTAAGCACAAAAAATCCACCATTAATCCAACCTGAATCGGTTTGCAATTTTTCACCAAAGTTAGTTACTATTCCTTGATTCAAAACTAAAACTCCAAACCTTGCTGGTGGTCTCACAGCAGTTACAGTTGCTTTCTTACTAGCATTTCTATGAAATTCAATTAGATTTACTAGATTTATGTTGGCTAAACCGTCACCGTAAGTAACTAAAAACTCGTCACTTTTTTCAGAAGCTATGCATTGTTTTATTCTACCCCCAGTTTGAGTATCTAACCCCGTATCAATCACCCGTACCGTCCAATTATTAAGTAGTTTCTTACTCCAATCAAAAATATTTTTAGCCTTATAGCCAGCTGCAATCACAAAATCTGAAAACCCTTGCGATGCATAAATATTCATAATGTGCCACAAAATTGGATTATCATCAAGAAGAACCATTGGTTTAGGTTTACTAGAAGTTTCTTCGGAGAGACGAGTACCGTATCCACCAGCAAGGATTAAAACTTTCATTTAAGCACAACTGTATTATTCAAATTAAAAAAAAGATTGATTTGACTAATCATTTTATCAAATTCAGGTTTTTCGCTTTGAGTCCAATCTGCCGTCCAATCTACTGAATTTTGAAAATCCAAGAACTCCTTCCAATTGAGAAGCTCTCTAGCTTTTGTTGAGTCTAAAAGGAGGTAGCTAGATTCGTAAGGTTGTTGAGTTTTATCACGTGTCCAAATAGTTTTTTCTATGCCACAACTCCTCGTAAATTTTTCAATGAGATCTGCAACTGTGTATTTTTCAACTAGGCTAGGTCCGAAGTTCCATTGCCCCTCTAACCCAGAACTAATCATTCGTTCTATAAGAGTTGTATAACCATTTAAACAATCAAGCACATGCTGCCATGGTCTGATTGCCTCTGGATAGCGGATCACCGCCATTTCATTTTTTGAAATTGCTTTAATTAGGTCCGGAATTATTCGATCACTTGCGAAATCACCACCCCCAATTACATTGCCAGATCGAGCAATTGAAACGGGTGCTCTTCCAAAGCATTTTACCCAAGATTGTGTAGCTAGATCTGCTGCAGCTTTTGAAGCGCTGTACGGATCCCAACCTCCGAGTTCATCAGATTCAATGTAACCAGATATTTTGTTTACATTTTTATAAACTTTATCAGTAGTTACAATAAGTGTAGCGCGCAAGTTATCCGCCTTTTTACTTGCCTCTAGTAAATTTAGTGTGCCCATTAAGTTAGTTTCAAAAGTTTCTAAAGGATTCCTATATGACTCTCTAACAAGTGATTGTGCGGCAAGATGAATTATCACTTCTGGCTGTATTGCAGCTATCGCTTTATTGAGTGATCCAAGATCTCGTATGTCTATTCGAAAATCAAACCCCATAATTTTTTTCAATCCAGCCTTCTCAAAAAGTGAATTCTTGGGCGGATTGAGAGAAATTCCTGAAACCACATGTCCTTGTAAATGCAACATAAGCGAAAGCCACGAACCCTTAAAACCCGTATGACCAGTTATTAAATAACGCATTGTTAGTGGGCTCTGCCCGTCATAAAATCTGCAAGTGACTCAGCCACATAATCAAGCATTTGATGCGTTAAACCTGGGTATACACCAACCCAAAAAGACCTTAACATAGCGGTATCTGAGTTCCTTAAATCTCCAACAACTCTAAAGTTTACATTTTTATATCCAGGCTGTTTGGTTATATTCCCTGCGAATATAAGCCGTGTACCAATTTTGCGCGAATCTAGGAATCGCAATAAATCCTCACGGTTTACTGGGTGATCCGGATCAATAGTTATAGGAAACCCAAACCAGGAAGGTTCGCTATGCTGAGTGGCCTTAGTAATCATAAGCCCTTCAATTGAGCTTACCTGAGTCTTGAGATACTCAAAATTATCTTTTCTTTTTCGAATGAAATCTTCCGCTTTAGCTAACTGTGTAATTCCTAATGCAGCTTGCATATCAGTTGCCTTAAGGTTGTACCCCAGGTGACTGTAGATGTATTTATGGTCGTACCCTTCCGGTAGATCTCCCAACTTCCAAGCAAATCGTTTGGCGCATGTATTGTCTTTCCCAGTTTCACAGAAACAATCGCGACCCCAATCACGAAAAGATTCGATTTGTTTCTTAACAAGAGGTGATTTAACAAAAACAGCCCCCCCTTCACCCGTTGTGATGTGGTGAGCGGGATAGAAACTAAGTGTTGCGGTATCACCAAAACTACCGGTTCGCTGCCCTCGATATTTTGATCCAAGGGCATCGCATGAATCTTCAATTAACCAAAGATTATTCTCTTTACAGATGCGTTGTACAGCATCAAGATCAAACGGATTACCTAATGTGTGTGCCAACATTATTGCCTTCGTTCTAGGCGAAACTGCTTCTGCTAACCTCTGAGTGTTAACGTTAAGAGTGTCTAATTCAATATCAACAACAACAGGCCTCAAATTATTTTGAATTATGGGATTAACAGTTGTCGGAAATCCCATTGCAACAGTGATAACTTCATCCCCCGCTTTGAGCGATCTTTCTCCAAGTTTTTGACTTGTAAGACCACTCAACGCAATTAAGTTCGCACTTGAGCCCGAATTCACAAATAGCGCGCCACGCGCACCAACAAATTGTGCTAATTGCCTCTCGAACTCTGCAGTAAAACGGCCTGCTGTTAACCAACCATCCAGAGACGAATCAACCAAAGAGACAAAATCGTCTGCAGTTAGAACTTTGCCTGAGACAGGCACTGGATCTCTCCCTGCACGGAAGGGATCTGTTGCCAGCAATCTATCAGCGTATACCTGGGTTAATTTTAGAATTTCACTTCGCAATCGGTTAAGATCTATATCTGGCATATTAAGCAAATCCTTTAGTTGATGTACAAACCACCGTAACGTGGAAAGTATACTGTAATTCTGCTTTATTGAATTTGAAATGGAGCCACCTCCAAAATAAGTCTCTTAACTGCACAGAAACCAAGGTGACGTATCCGGCTTATTAAATGCAAGCACTCTATGACCTAGTTTTTAAACTTTATCTTCCAAACAATTTCCGGCAATAGAATATCATCGCAGTTTTAAGGCTAGACATAATTAAGTCCCTCTGAACTTCTGGAGAGATAATTCCTACTGAATCATAAACTTTCCCAAAAAAATTAAAGCTTGCAGATAACTGAATAACTCTGATTCTCCGCGCATGTTGTGGGTATTCTAGAGTTAAGCGATTCAAACAGCGGATGATACTAGCGTGTTGATAAACCCTTTCAGTAGGTAAATAGTACGCCTCACCACTCCTGCTCGTGATTGTTGATGGAGCAACGGCACCATTTCGTATTCCACCAACTTTTAAGTCAAAACATTGACCATCTAAAGCTAAAGCAAAAGCGACTAAAACGGATGGATACAAAAAAGCAAACTCTTCAGACTCTGACAAAGCTCTAAAGAAATTAACTTTTTTTAAAACAGGCTCTACTTTGAAAATTAAGCCAGATATAGAAGAACTTCTTCCTTGTAGCCTATACAATGGTATTCTTTCTTTATTCGGACGAACTAATACTCTTGAATTTTTCTTTGCGCTCACTGCGAGTAAACTGGGAGACTTTGATGTTAAAATTTTTAAAACATCATTCAAGAAGTTAAGATCGAAGTAATCTTCGTCCGATAACACCATTAAGTATTCAGTTTCACAAGCTTCAAAGAGTCTGTAAAAACTTTCATGAAAACCTTGGTTAGTTTCAAATCTTTTGATTGAAAGATTTGGAACTAGCCGTAATTTATTCTTTAAATACTGCACAATATCAATGTCAGAACCATTGTCGACTACTAGAATTTCTATGTCGTTTGAATTTGGAAAACTAATCAATTTTGAAATAGTTTCAAAAATGATACTAGGTCTATTGTAAGTAGGAATCGCAATCGTGAGTTTCATGCTCTCTCTTCTTTGGTATTGGCACGCTTTTTAGTCTCACTAAATTTTAAAATGGAATTTATTACGCTCAAGTATATAAGTTAAGGCGTGAGAGTGAGAGAATATTTCTGTAAAATTTGGTCAGATTAAGCTGTATTAGCGATTATTCAAGCACGAGCGAGGATTAGAAACTGATCTGGGTCTCTTGATACTGCAATCTTTTCGATCCTTGATTTCTCAAAAATTTGGCCTACATAATCAACCTGGCCGAGTGGGTTATAATTGTACATTACATGCGAATAGCAGCCACATGATTCAGTTTTGACAATTATGATCCTAAACTGTTTATGAGTTAGAATCATTAGGATAAACTGGTTTGCATCTGGAGACGTCGCATAGCTTGGTCTAGTGCGCCTCACTGCTAATGAGGTTAACCCCTAAAGGGTTTCGGAGGTTCAAATCCTCTCGTCTCCGCCATTATCAATAAGGTTTAAAGTGAATCTGGAGGAAAGTTGTCAACCTACAAAGTCGCAATAGTGGGAGCAGGCCCTGCTGGTTACTTTACTGCCCAAGCTTTTCAAAAGGCTCAGAGAAATGATCTCTCATTTGCAATTGACATTATTGAACGTTTGCCAACACCGTGGGGTTTAGTTAGAAGCGGTGTTGCACCAGATCATCCAAAGATAAAAACTGTCTCAAAGGTATTTGAAAAGATCGCTAAAGAGCCAAACTTTAGATTGTTTGCAAATGTTGAGTTGGGAAAAGATGTTTCCCTAAAGGATTTAAGGGATCAATATGATGTTGTAGTTCTTGCAACTGGTACTTCAAAGGGGCGAAAACTAGGAATTCCAGGTGAGGAGTTAAAGAACTCACTATCTGCTGCTGAGTTTGTTCCTTGGTATAACGCCCACCCAGATTTTGTTGATGCTGAGGTTGATCTATCTAGCGACACTGCAGTAGTAATTGGTGCTGGAAATGTGGCAATGGATGTAGCACGGATTCTAGCGATTGATCCAAGCGAGCTTGATCCAACAGATGTAGCAGAGCATGCACTTACAAAATTAAAGCAAAGCAACATTCGCACAGTAGTTATTTGTGGCCGGCGCGGCCCAGAACATGCTGCGTTTACCGCCCCTGAACTTCGAGATCTTCCAAAACTTGAAAATACAGATGTTTTTATAGATTCAAAACAAATTGAAGAGGCGATAAAGCATATTGAAGAGATGGATGAGGTTGAGAAAGATTTAAGGAGCAACATTGAGGCAATGAAGGCTATTGCAGAGCATGAGAAAAAAAGAGTTGCAAGAAAACTAGAGATAAAGTTTTTATCTACTCCAATTGAGATTAAGGGTAATTGCAAAGTTGAAGAAATTGTGTTTCAGAAGAATAAAGTTGAAAACGGCAAAGTGGGCGCAACCAATGAGACATTTTCAATTAAGACTGGAATAGTTATTACTGCAATTGGTTACAATTCAGTTGAATATCCTGGTATAACCATTGAAAGTGGCCGGGTAAGTAATATTGCAGGGCATGTGGAACACAATGTTTATGTAGTGGGTTGGGCAAAGCGCGGACCAACAGGTGTAATTGGGACAAATAAAAGTGATTCAACTGATGTAGTTGATCTGATTATTGAAAATTTGAAAGAACCAAAGACAAGTGAAGGAATCACCGCATTATTAAAATCAGGGCATGAGGTAATTGATCAAACAGCATGGGAAAAAATAAATGCCTCAGAGGTCATTTCAGGTGAAATTGCAGGGAAACCTCGAGTAAAAGAGGTGGATTGGAAGCAGTTAATAAGTTTGGGTAGGTCTTAATAAATCGCTAGACTTCTGATCGCTTAATACTTTGCGCCCGTAGCTCAACGGATAGAGCATCTGACTACGGATCAGAAGGTTCGGGGTTCGAATCCCTGCGGGCGCACGGAGGGATTTTGTGACTTTAGGTGCAATTTCTTTAAAATAGCTCTGAAACATTCTGGGTTATCTGAACTTCTCGGTCATCATCGAATGACTGAAATCTATCAATTCAAGACTGGACAACTTATCGCTAAACTTCATAATATATTGCTGAATTTAAAATGAATTCTATTGCACCTAGTAGTCCAATAGTTATTACAAAATCGCTAAAAAAGCCACAAACCACCACAAACAATTTGAACAATTTACTTGTCAATTCAAATTCTGAACTTGCTTTGCAAAGTAAATGTCCAGTCTAATCAAAAATTTATTTAATACCTCTGTACGCACCACACATCATAAACCGTCCTTCATGCACGGTACTATATAGTAAGATTCATGTTAATTGAAAGTGTTAATCTTCGCCGGAAACAACCGTTTTGATTAGATTTCAAAAGATTAATTCAGAGAATATACTGTAAATTTTGTGGTCGTAAATTTGAATTTATAACTGTCTCACAAAAATATAAGTTGAGCTAAGTTTAGTGTGTTAGCGAGTCATTATTTGGTTTGCATTAACGTCAACAAATCTCTGGTAAATATGATAATGTACAGTGTGCGAATTAAATGTAATGGTATAAAACTTTCTGGCACTGGTTCAGCTCTGCCTAGTCATACAGTTAATAACTTCGAAATTTGGCCAGAAACAGAAAGTTGGGTATCGGAGAAACTAGGAATTCATGAAAGAAGGTTCATCCATGAACCTGAAACATTAACCTCACTCTGTGTTTCAGCAGCAAATGAAGCAATGATCGCAGCTGGAATTTCCGCTAGTGATTTAGATTGTATTATTCTTGCAACTTCCACACCAGATTTTATTAATCCTTCCATGGCCTCTTCAGTGCATGGTGAATTAAACGCTCCAGTAAACTGCGCTGCCTTTGATATACAAGGAGTGTGTGCTGGATTTATTTACGCTCTTGGACTTTTAAGTAGCCTAGTTAAATCGAAAGCTGGAAAATATTTTTTGGTAATTGGTGCAGATCAATTTTCATCAATTACGGATTTTTCAAAAAGAGATTGTGTTTTTTTCGGAGATGCAGCAGCAGCATTAGTTTTTGAGGCTACAGAAAATGATTCATACCTAGCAGTTGAGCTATCGAGCGCTGGGGGATCAGGAGCTTTCCGGACTCCTAAAAACACAGGTAAATTTGAAATGAATTCTAAAGAAGTATCATCTTATGCAAGCAAAACTTTACCTGAATCAGTTAAATCAGTATGTGATTTTGCCGAAATAAATGTTGAAGATATCACTTATTTTTTTACACACCAACCAAGCAAACCAGTTCTCGACAATTTAGAAAAGAACTTAGAGTTGAAAAAGGGCGTTCTACAAAGAAATATTTCCAACAGAGGCAATACTGCTGGTGCTACCGTGCCTCTTCTTTTTCATGAATCAAAACTTGAAAAAACTTTGAAGAATGGAGACATAATCTGCTTTTCAGGGATTGGTGCTGGTTGGGTTTGGGGCAGCGCAATTATGAAATGGGAATGTTAATGCACAAGAACAAGAATCGAAAAATTAGAGTGGTTGTACTTGGCGGATCGGGCGGGGTTGGAGGTGCAGTAATTAACTATCTTAAACGCCCAGAGATTGAATTAATCGGAACCTATTTTTCTAATAAGCCAAACAAAGACCAAAATATTATTTGGATTAACCTTGATACGACTTCTTTTAAGTCTTTGAAAGCTTTCTTTATTGAAATCTCTAAAATAGGAAATATAGATGCAGTTATAGACTGCACTGGGATATCTCAGGCATCTACATTTGAAGAAACTAGCTTTGATGAAATTCAAAGTATTATACAAACTAATTTAGTAGCCTCGCTTTGGATTGCAAAACTTTCGTTAGAGTACTTATCCGAGAAAGGATTATTGCTACTATTTTCAAGCATCGCTACGAAAACTAATCCAAAAGGTGCAGCCATATATTCAATTAGTAAGGCAGGAATTGAACAGAGTATTTCTACCTTATCTAGTGAATTTATCAGTAAGAATAAAAGAATCAATTGTATTCGACTTGGATTTACGGAGTACGGAATGCAGCTTAAGATAAAGGAAAACATAATGAAAAAAATTGAAAGCGAAATCCCCATTGGAAGGCTTGGGAATATAACAGAACTAGGTTTTATGATTGACTATCTTCTAGATCAAAGAAGTGGCTATGCAAATGGCACGATATTAACTCTATCTGGTGGTCTTTAATCTGAATCAGGAAAAGATCCTATTGCAATGATTTATCTCGTGCTTATAAAATACGCTACATTAAAGTGATTTACTTAGTAACGGAATACAAGGTGTCAATTGCACGGCCATCTAAAATTTCTTTTTTTGTACGGTCAAACAGAGTTCGTGCCAATATTGTGCGCATCCCATTCCCTACTCGCGGACGATTACCCTTATAGAGATTTTCTTGCCACAAAATCTCAGCCATCCTGTCTACATTAGTAACCACACCTAGCTCTAAATCTCTAACAAACAACAAATATTTTTTGACCTCTATGGAACCATTAATTGACTCATACTCACCTTCGAACTCCTTAAAATATCGGTATGGAACTTTGCACATCTCTTCAACATGGTGGTACATAGTCATGCACCGTGAATCTTCTAAATCTACAGCAGCAATTTTTCCGTTTAATGATATTACTTTTGCAAATGGGGAATCGGCGCCGTATCCACTTGAATTATCAATATCTATAAACATGTTTTCGTTTGATCCAGTAATAAAAAAGGGATATATTGGATGACCAGTTCTAACTCCAGACATATATCTTCTGGCATACTCAGTAATGGTACCCATCTGAGATGGAGTGCTTCGCATTGAGAAGAATTTTGATTTTGGAAAATCAAAATTAAATAAGGGTAGTATTAAAGTTCCCTTACTTCCCAAATGAGAAATAAGTGAATCAATTATTTTTTTTGGCGGATCAATAACTTGATTAGTCGTCAAGTAATTAAGAAGTCTTTTCATTGAGCTGTGCAGGAGTACAGTATCGCCTTTCTCTAAACCAGAGCCTTCCCAATAATTCGAAAGTAAATTATCCATGAATTAATCATAACATTATGTAAATGATTTAAATATTGACTCGATTTGATTCATTTTGCGATTTAAAATGTGGAATTAAAGTATTGAAAATCATGCCTTACAAATATTTTAATATTTTATAACTTTCTCAAATGATCACATGAAAACTAGCTATTTAGACCAAAATCCTAGATATTTAGTGATTTAGCGTTATAATTAAATATGGCAAATAAATCAATAGAAACTTTTCTCCGTAATTTTGATTATGCTTCCGACATTTCAATAGTTGCTGAAATATCCGCAAATCATCAAGGTAACATAAATAGTGCTTTTAAATTAATTGATATAGCTAGAAATTCTGGAGCTGATGCTGTTAAGTTTCAAACTTATACGGCTGATACACTTTCACTAGACTCACTTGAAGAAGATTTTCTGCTACCAGAAAATAGTCCTTGGTCTAAGTACATAAATTACTATGGACTGTACTCAAAGTCTTTTACACCATGGGAATGGCACAAAGAACTTTTCGAGTATACTCAAAATAAAGGAATGATCCCTTTTAGCTCTCCATTTGATGAATCAGCAGTAGATTTTCTAGAAAGCATTAGTTGCAGTATTTACAAACTTGCCTCGCCTGAAGTAAATCACATCCCTCTAATACAAAGAATTGCTAAAACTAACAAACCTATCCTAATCTCTCTTGGTACTTCTAGCGAATCGGATTTAGATCTCGCAATTTCAGAATTTAGAAAATTATCAAATGCTGAGATAGTGATTATGCAATGTGAATCTAGTTATCCAGCCAAAGAATCAGAGGCTAATCTAATCCAACTTGATTACCTGAGTAAAAAATATAATACTCATGTTGGTTATAGCGATCATACAGTTGGATATAAATCTGCGGTGATAGCAGCAGCCTTAGGCGCAAAAGTTATAGAGAAACACCTTGCAGAAGGCGCGAATGAAAACGAAATAGATGGTTTCTTTTCTGCGACTAAAGAATCATTTCCCGAATATTGTAACGAAATAAAATCAACCAAATCTATTTTGGGGGAGAGAATCTTTAGGAATAATGGTTTACAACTTGAAATTATTTCCAAACAAAGATCTATCTATCCAACTCGCGACATTAAAAAATCTGAGGTAGTATCTTTAGATAACGTTAAAGTTATTCGACCGGGACTTAGTTTAGAGCCAAAATATCTCGATTTAATTATTGGTAAAAAAACGGCAAGGCACTTAAGAAAAGGTGAAAGAATTAAACTCGAGGATTTTGAGTAAACTTGAAAGTTTTCATATATACGGTGGCTTCGCCAGTTATTGGGGGAAGTCATCTAAATAGAATGAAAGTACTTGATCAAAAGCTTAAAGCAAGTGGCATGGAAAGTTATTTGTTCACTAACTTAAAAAAATTTAGAAATCAAGTAAATAGCAGCGAAGAGAAATTCTTCGTGATACTTGATGTTCCAGCCAGCTACATTGAAGATCTATCTTTCTTAATTAATCAGAAAGCTAAAGTTGTAGGTTATGAGTATAGCGGTAGATTAATTGTTGATTACAATATAATCCCGTTTTTATCCAAATTCAGAGAATTTCACGCAAAAAAAGAAATTTACTCTGGTCTAAAATATTTAATTATAAGAGACGAAATAATCAACCAAAAGAACATATCCAATACGACCCTTGATGGCATTTTGATTACTCTTGGAGCTGGGAAAACAAAGAAAAATGCTTTAGATTTAAGAAAGAGAATTTTAAGTAAAAATAAAGGATTAAAAGTTGAGATTATCGTTGGTAAGTTCTCAAATCAGCTTACATTTTTTCAGCCGTATATAAAAAAGAATCCAAAGAACTTTGCAGAAATTATCAACGGCTCAAAAATGGTTTTTACAAATGGAGGTTCTACTTTGGCAGAATCGATTTATTTAGATAAAAAAATTATTTGTTGGCCCCAAACTCAATTCGAATACGAGTTCGCAGAGTTTTTAAATGGTATTTATGATTTTGACATTATTAATGACATTGATAACATTCCGGATTTAAAAATGATAAGTAAAATACCCAAAATTAATATAAAAAAAGAAATTGACGGTAAAGGCGCTGATAGAGTGTTTAGTTTACTGTGTGATATTATGAATCATTGAAATGAGGCACAATGTTTTATAGTCAATCCGAGTTAAAAGAATTCAAATTTAAATATTTAGGTAAAAATGTTTTAATTAGTAAAGCAGCTACATTGTATAAAACAGATTTAATGTCATTCTCAGATAACTGCCGAATTGATGATTTTTGTGCACTTTCTGGTGAAATTTCAATAGGCAAGAACGTGCACATAACTGTTCATTGTTCTTTGACTGCCTCTCTATCTCCAATTGTTATCCAGGATTTCGCGGGCATGGCGCCGGCTTGCCACGTATTTTCAAGTATGGACGATTATTCCGGAAACACGCTAACGAATCCAACCGTTCCATCTGAGTTCAAGAACATTACACATGGTGCTGTATTGATTTCTAGGCATGTCCTTATTGGCACTGGTTCGATCGTATTTCCAAATCTGATTATCGGCGAAGGATGTGCGATCGGCGCAATGACACTAGTAAACAAATCATTAGATCCCTGGGGGATATATGTAGGTGTTCCTGCAAAAAGAATCAAGGAACGTTCTAAAAAATTATTAGTTCTTGAAAAAGACTTCCACAAAAAACAATCGAACTAATTATTGTAAGTACCCCAACATTCTCTTAAACTATCAGAAATTTGACTAACACTTGCGCCTTGTCTAATTAGATCTTTAATGGGGTACATGACATTCTTTTCACTTTGTGCGCATTTTTTTAATTCGGAAAAAGCATTTTTTTCAATCATTGAAGCGGTAATATTCACAGGGGATGTATTTGTATTTTTCCCTTGCATAAAATAAGGATTTTTTCCTAGATCATCATCATTCAACGTCGCTCCAATATTAAAGCCAACAATTCTCTTTTTATTATCGGCTAAATCCTTGGCTTCTTTGTATGAGCTCTTTTCAATTAAAGATCTTTGATACCCAGACTCAATAGCATTGATAACTCCACCCAAATCTTCAATGTTCTGGATTATTTCCAACACCTGCGACTCCATTTTGGAAGTTAAATTCTCAATCACAAATGACCCTCGCATTGGATCAGGCGCAAATGTAATATCCGTCTCTTCTTTTATAATATGTTGAATATTGATTGCAAGCTTTGAAGAATTTTCAGTTGGAAGTGAAAGCGCTTCATTATATGAATTGGTATGAAGTGATTGAACTCCACCAAAAATAGCCGCAAGTGCTTGAATAGTAACTCTTGCTTGGTTATTTTCTATACCAAATGCACATAATTGACTGCCCGCAGTTTGAGCATGAATTCTCATTTGTAGAGACTTAGGGGAAGAAAAATTAAACTTATTCTTTAAAATTTTAGCCCAAATAGATCTAGCTGCTCTGAATTTAGCAATTTCTTCGAGCAAATTAGTTTTTGTGGAGAAAAAAAATGTGAATTTTTCAGCAAGCTTTTCAATATCTAAGCCATATGACAACGCGCTCTCAAGGTAATAAACACCATTTGATATCGCAAATGCAATCTCCTGAGGAGCATTAGCGCCAGCTTCCGAAAAATGATATCCCGAAACTGATATAGGGTTCCATTTCGGCAATTCTTTAGCACAATAACCAAAAATATCATTTGTAAATCTCATCGAGGGTCTTGGAGGAAAAATATAGGTTGATCTTGTGATAAATTCTTTTAATAAATCATTTTGGATGGTTCCGCGTAATTGATTTGCCTCAATTCCATTTTCTTCTGCAACTAATTGATACATTAAGAGCAATATTCCGGCACTTGCATTTATTGTCATAGAAGTTGAAATATCTTTAAGATTTATTCCTTGTAGTAATATACGCATGTCATCTAACGTATTTACAAAAACTCCAATTCTTCCTACCTCAAATCTTGCCAGGTTTGATTCAGGCGCAATTCCCATTTGAGTTGGTAGATCAAATGCAATAGAAATACCTGAGCTGCCAGAGCTTATTAGTTTTTTAAAATTGAGATTTGCACTTTCTGCATTACCGTATCCTGCGTACTGCTTAATATTCCAAGATTTCTCTTTATACATGTTTGGATAAAGACCAGAAGTATAGGGAAATTCTCCTGGTAGAAAAGTCTTTATGTCATTATCGTTGTAATCAAATTCCAAACCGTCCTCCTTCACTTAAGAAACCCAAACTTTCTCTTAATTATCTTGATTACACTAATTTCAAAGTATAGTATAGTCCAATGATTGCTAGTTCTGCAGAAGATAGCTTCAACAGAAAACTTCTGAATGTAAGTGTTTCAGAACATGCAAAGATTGCAAAACTAATAACAAAGATTGAAAATAATGAGTTCAATGTTGCTTCATTTGTATTGACTCAAAATACGATGAGTAAAACATGCATAGCTATAGGAATTACTGGCGGAGCAGGCGTTGGCAAATCTACATTTATTGATAAATTTATTTATCAAGCACTTATAGAGAAAAAATCGGTAGCTGTTATAGCCATCGATCCTACTTCGAAGATTACTAATGGAACTTTATTAGGTGACAGAATTAGGTTTAATACAGATTATCCCAGTAAAGGTGTTTATATAAGATCACTTGCCTCAAGTGATTCTCCTACTGGCATTCCTGCTAGATTGGGCGACATAATAGCTTTTTTAAAAATTCTGGGGTTTGACATAATTTTAATCGAAACCGTAGGCATTGGGCAAAGTGATATTGAAATAAACAAGTACGTAGAAAAAATAATAACAATACCTTCTCACGATAGCGATGATTGGGTTCAACAATTTAAATTGGGCGCAAACGAGATTTCAGACCTGTACTTCATTAATAAAACTGACAAAGTAAACTCTACGACAACAAAGACTGCAATTGAGGAATATTTAGGTATAAAATATCCAAATGGTATTGGTGCACCAGGAGTATTAGAAGGAAGTGCTTTACAAAACATTGGAGTCAAAACCGCATACGACAAAATAATGGGAAACTGAAGGTTCTTGAATGAAAATAGATGATAATAATCGATTAAGGAGTAAAAAGAGAATTCTTATTGCCAAAGTTGGTCTTGATGGACACGATAGAGGAGCGAAGATTATTATAAATTTTCTTAAGGAGTCTGGGTATCAAGTGATTTATTCTGGTTTACATAAAACCCCTGAACAAATCGTCAATATTGCAATACAGGAAGATGTGGATGCTGTTGGAATATCAATTTTATCAGGATCCCACACCGAACTAGTTTCTGAGTTTTTTACTGAGCTAAATTCTAAGAGTTTAAGCAAAATTCTTGTGTTCATCGGTGGGACTATTCCAAGTTATGATTTTAATGTTTTAAAAGAGTTAGGAGTCGATGAATTATTCCCAACAGGTACGGAAATTGCATCAGTACTTTTCTGGTTGGATAAAACATTACAAATAAGTAATTCTTAGTAATAAATTTATATCTATGCTAAAAATCGAAATAAAGCAAATTACTAGTCACAGTGAGCAACAACTATGTCGAGAGATATTTGATTTCACTTGGCCAATGAAAGAAGGCACTGAGATAACCCCTAATTTGTTAATGGCCATGATTCATAATGGCGCATACCTTTCAGCTGCTTTCGTAAAGGGAAACTGTGTTGGTGCGGCTTTTGCATTCCCAGCCAGAACCGGGGGTCTCTATCTTCATTCACATATGACTGCAGTTTTGAATGAATATCGAGATCAAGGTGTTGGTTATGCGTTAAAGATCGATCAGTGGAACTGGGCAAAGAAAAATACTTACTCTCATCTTTCATGGACCTTCGATCCATTAGTAAGAAGAAATGCAAAATTAAATATAGTAAAACTTGGAGTTGATATCTCTGCCTACTATCCCAATTTTTATGGAGAGATGCCAGATGCGTTAAATGCTGGGGATGAATCAGATCGTTTGATGGTTTCATGGAGCACAGATATAGATGAACCAAAGGCAAGAGAGTTAATTACTCATCCAAATCCTGGTGATATTTTGATTGAAATTCCAGAGGATATTGTTGCGATTAGGTCTAAGAATCAAAGCGAGAGCATGAAATGGCGCAGGCAGGTAAGAGATCAATTCCTGGCTGCTTTTGAGAAAAATGGCAAAGTAATTGGCTTTTCAGCAAATAATGAATATGTTGTGCGAATATGAGAATGAAAGAGACAGAGTTAAGAATTATTCAACTACCGCTAGTACGGCCATTTAGAACCTCATTTGGTACCCAAACCTCACGCCAAGTTTTAATGGTTAAGGTGGTAAATGAGAATGGCACAACTGGATGGGCTGAGTGTGTGGCAATGTCAGAACCGCTCTACTCACCTGAATACACATACGCCTGTATTGATTTAATTAAAAGATTTCTACTTCCCGCACTAAAAAAGGCTGGAGATTTTAAAGCAGAAGAGGTTGCCACGATTTTGAAACCCTTCTTAGGTGGGCAGATGGCAAAGGCTTCTCTTGAAACAGCAATTTTGGATGCTCAATTAAGAGATGAGAAAAAATCACTTGCTGTATACCTTGGTGCTACTAAGAGTAGGGTCGAATGCGGCGTATCTGTTGGAATTGCAAACAATCTAGATGCTCTAGTTGAAGAGGTTAAATCCTATGTGGACTCTGGGTACAGGAGAATTAAGTTAAAGATTGAACCAGGTTGGGACGTAGAAGCAGTTAAAACAATTAGAGAGATCTGGCCCGAAATTCCATTACAAGTAGATGCCAACCAGGCTTATTCAAGAGATGATGGCAAACACCTAGCTCAGCTTGATGAATTCAATTTGTTGTTAATTGAGCAACCATTGGATGAGCATGACATTTTGGGACACGCACTCCTTGCTAAAGAGGTTAAGACACCAATCTGTCTTGATGAATCAATCATCTCTTTGCAATCTGCTCAAGATGCATTAGCTCTTAAAGCAACAACTGTTATCAATATAAAACCTGGCAGAGTTGGCGGTTACTTAGAGTCAGTGAAGATTCATGATTTGTGTTTAAAAAATGAGATTCCAGTTTGGTGTGGCGGAATGCTAGAGACCGGTATTGGTAGAGCTGCTAATTTGGCTCTTGCAGCCCTTCCTGGTTTCACGTTGCCAGGAGATACATCAGCCTCTGCTCGCTACTTTAAGCAGGATATAACAACACCATTTGTAATGGATGATGGTTATTTAACTGTGCCGACAGGAGATGGCATAGGAGTAACCCCTGATATGGAGTTTTTAGATTCAATTACTACTTTTGGTGAAGTAATTAAGTAAGTTGGATACCAGACAGGTTTTAGCAAGGCCATATGTAAAAAGATTATTTCTTGCTCGTTTTATCTCAAACTTTGGCAATGGCATGGGGCCCATCGCATTAGCCTTTGGCATATTAGCTCTACCCAATGGCTCAGCTAACCTACTTGGTTTAGTTTTAGGAACGACCACAGCCCTTTTTTTACTTGTCGCACCTTTTGGAGGCGTAATTGCAGATAAGTACGGCCGGGCAAGAATGGTTGGGCTTACTGACTTTTTAGCAGGCTCTGTATTACTAATTCAAGCTTGGTACTTCGCAATAGGTGATGTACCAGTTGCTGTGCTTCTACTTGTAAATGGCGCGTATGGTGTGTTTTGGGGGGTTTTTTGGCCAGCATTTTCTGGAGTCATTCCAGCAGTTGTGCCAAGTGAGGGATTACAAAAAGGTAATGCACTTAATCAATTACTCACCAATAGTGGTTTAATAATTGGCGCAGCGTGTGCTGGAATATTGATAGATCAATATGGCGCAGCAACTACCTTAGCAATTGATGCAGCCTCATTTATGATTTCAGGGGTAATGATTTACAGCTTTAGGCACTTAACACCGAGGGCAGCGCACAGTGAAAACACAGTATTAGCTGACCTTCACCATGGCTGGCAGGTATTTATCTCCTTTAAATGGATTGTGGTCTTGGTTTTATCATGGTCATTTTTAGTTATGTGTTGGGCTGCAGCAGAAAATGTATTAGGGCCATTAATCGCACTTGAACACTTTAATGGTGCTAAATCTTGGTCATTGGTGATAACAGCTGAATCAGTTGGATTAATTGTTGGCTCGATAATTGCCTTAAAGATAAAGCCAAGGTATCCGCTGCGCTTTTTGCAACTCTCCTCCTTCACCCTTACCTTTTATATCTTCACTATGGCCAGGCCACAATCACTTTTTGTAATTGCATTTGCCGCATTTTTGTTTGGCATAACTCTTGATCTATGGGGAACATTTTGGAATACCGCAATGCAAAAGAAGGTGCCACGTGAGGCGTTATCTAGGGTGGCATCCTTTGATGCCATGGGATCTATGATGTTCAGGCCAATCGGGTTGGCGATTGCAGCTCCCTTATCAGCATTGTTTGGAATAGAAAACTTCTTGTACATCCTGGCCAGTGTCACCGTAGTCGCCATCACCCTCTCGTTTTTAAATGAACAGGTGAGAAATATGAGCTTTGAAGACTTAGGTAACGATCAGAAATCTTTAAGGTAATTTACAGGATTTCATTTTAGGGTTTGGCCATAAACAATCGGGGGGTTATGAAAAACGGATTTAACAAACTTATTCTTGGATTTGTAATTGGCGCAGTAAGTGTTGGTGGTTTTGCAGTTGCAAACAACCCAACTGTGCCAGTGGTTAAGGCCTGTATTGATAACAAAACCAAAGCACTCTTTGCCTCCACCAATGGCAGTTGCCCAAAGGGTCGAAGCTCTATTGATATTGGCGCAACTGGGGCAAATGTGAAGAGCATTGCCCAATTAGTATCCGCCTCCGTTGTCTCAATCAAGGTGACTACCACCCTTGGCTCTGGATCTGGCTCTGGTTCAATATATAAATCAACCTCATCCCTTTCCTATGTCATAACAAATAACCATGTGATTGAAAGTGCGGCAACTGCTGGCAAGATTGAGATTGAGTTAAATAATGGTGATATCTATCCAGCAAGTATTGTTGGCAGAAACTCTGAGTATGACCTTGCAGTAATCTCAATTAAAAAAGGAAATCTTCCTGAGATTCCAATCGGTGATTCATCATCTATTGCAATTGGGGATGCGGTAGTTGCCTTTGGTTCACCCCTTGGATTATCTGGAACTGTAACTAGCGGAATTGTCTCTGCATTAAATCGCCCAGTAACTACTGGATCATCAAATGCTGAGAGCTTTATGGATGCAATCCAAACTGATGCTGCGATTAATCCTGGTAACTCAGGTGGCCCACTAGTTGACTCTCAAGGAAGAGTAGTCGGTGTTAACTCAGCGATTGCCACACTAGGTTCTGCCTTTGGAGCAAGTGGCAATATTGGATTAGGTTTTTCAATCCCCTTTAATCAAGCAAAGCGGATAGCGGATGAGTTAATTGCAACTGGTAAATCCACTAAACCATTTTTAGGAGTCTCATTTGATCCTGCCTTTGCTGGACCTGGGCTTCGAATCAACAATATAACTCCAGATAGCGCTGCTGAAAAGGCCGGCCTAACTGTTGGCACAATTGTTAGAAGCATCAATGGCTTTAAGGTCAATGATGCTGTCACTGCAATTGTTCGAATTAGAAGTAAGGCACCAGGAGATCAAGTAGCAGTTGTAGTTGATGCTGGAGGTTCTACTAGGACTTACAACATCACCTTAGGCTCTGCCCCTTCACTGCCATAACTTCGCTACTCTTACCTTCAAGCAGTAGAAAAACTTGAAGGAATGAGTTGATATTAAAAAGCGTGAAAGAGTTGTTGGGCTAGAACTACTCTCTGCTACCTCTGGGGTTTTAATCGCTATTCAATCGCGAATAAATGGCGCACTCTCAGAAAAAATGAGCGACTCACTTGAGGCAGCAGTAGTTTCCTTTTCTACCGGATTACTTTTTGTAACTGCAATTGCCATATTTAGAAAAGATGTTAGGGCTGGATTTTCTCTGATATTTAAAGCTGTTAAAGAGAGCAAAATGCCACCTTGGACACTGGCAGCTGGGGCGTTAGGTGCCTCCTTTGTTGCAGTGCAAACATATGTTGTACCAATTGCCGGTGTTGCACTCTTTACAGTTGCATCCCTTGCTGGCCAAACAGGTATCTCACTTTGGGTAGATAAATTAGCGCTAAGTGGTGGTGCTAAAACATTGATCACTAAAAGACGAGTAATAGCTGCAGTTATTACTGTCATGGCTGTGGGTGTTTCTGCCTGGGATCGATTTGAGATGAGTGATTTTTCAATAGCAGCTCTTGGGCTAGCCTTTTTTGCTGGCACATGGGTTGGGGTACAGCGGGCTTTAAATGGCCGGATTAACTCACACTCAAATAAAAGCTTTGCCACCTCTTGGTTAAATTTTATTACTGGCACAAGCTTTTTACTATTTCTGTTACTACTTAGAACACTCTCTACTGATCACTCAATTCTTAACTTTCAAACAGCGCCTTGGTGGATGTTTTTAGGTGGCTCAATTGGGGTAATTTATATTGCACTCTCAGCCCACATCGTTCAACATCTTGGCGTGCTTGAGTTCACCTTATTTAGTGTTGGCGGAATGTTGATTGGTTCACTACTGATTGATTTATTATTTCCAACCCCAGGAACTGTTATCTCACCCTTTTTAATTATCGGTATTGCCCTCACCTACCTAGGTGTTGTGGCAAATGGTCAATCACGCCTATCTCGTAGGTAATTACGAAGTGCTGCAATTAAAGATGCTGAGATAAAAAAAGCAGCAAGGCCGTAGGAGATATCTCTAACCCAAGGAATTGAGCCAGAGTAATAACCAGCTAAAGTAATTCCAACCCCCCATAAAAGTGCGCCAAGTGCGTTAGCAGATAAAAACTTGTAGTAATTCATCTTCACTGTTCCAGCAATTGGTGGCACAAAGGTTCTAACCCATGGGATATACCTAGCAATCACAACCGACCACCAGCCATACCTTTCATAAAACCGCTCACTTCGCTCCAGCATTCGCATCATGCGCTTTGACTTATGTTTTTCAAGGTATGGCCTGCCAACCTTTCGGCCAATCACATAACCAACCTGATCACCAATAAAAGCAGCTAAAAAAATAGCAAAGATTAGAAATGCAATATTTATATCATCCCTTGCCGCTGCAACTAATCCAGCGCTAAACAAAAGCGAATCACCTGGCAAAAAGAAGCCAATTAGTAAGCCAGTTTCAATAAAAATAATTCCAGCAATTACTACATAAAAAAGGAAGGGTGCAACTGGGGATAATTGCTCATCAAATGAGGCAGCAAAGCTAAGCATTTATTTAAACTGACCGTTTCACAGCAGCTGCTACTTTTTGCACAACATTTAAGTCAAAAACACTTGGCACAATAAAATTAGCATTTAACTGCTCATCACTTACACAGGATGCAATAGCCTCAGCTGCAAGCACCAACATTTTGTCGGTAATCTTTGTAATGTGAGCATCAAGTAATCCCCTAAAGATGCCGGGAAAGGCTAAAACATTGTTTATCTGATTTGGCTGATCACTTCTTCCAGTGGCAACTACTGCAGCATGCTTTCTTGCCAATGCTGGATCAATCTCAGGATCTGGATTGGCTAGTGCAAATACGATCGCACCCTTTGCCATTGATTTAATATCAGCCTCAGTTAAAACATTTGGCGCACTTACCCCAATAAACACATCAGCATCCTTCATTGCAGCGTGGATATCTCCTCTAAAGGAACCAGGTGAGCAGTTTGTAACAAACCACTTACGCATTGGATCTTCATCCCCCTTATCTTCAAAAACTAAACCATCCTTATCAAAGCCAATTATGTTTTTAGCTCCCTTTGCAACCAACAATCTTGCAACCGCTGTTCCTGCTGCCCCCACCCCACTTAACACAATCTTGGATGATTTCAAATCTTTTTTAACAAGCTTTAAGGCATTTGTTAATGCAGCAAGCACCACAATTGCAGTTCCATGTTGATCATCATGGAAAACTGGGATATCAAGAAGATCACGAAGTCTGGCTTCAATTTCAAAACAGCGAGGAGCTGAGATATCTTCTAAGTTAATGCCGCCATATACGGGTGCGATGATTTGAACTGTTCTGACAATCTCATCAACATCTTGGGTATCAAGGCATACTGGCCAAGCATCAACATCGGCAAATCTTTTAAATAGTGCTGCTTTGCCTTCCATCACCGGGAGTGCGGCCCCAGGTCCAATATTGCCAAGCCCTAAAACAGCAGAGCCATCAGTTACAACTGCAACTGTGTTTCGCTTAATTGTTAATCTTCTTAAATCAGATGGATCCTTAGCAATTGCTTGTGAAATTCGTGCAACCCCTGGGGTATAGGCACGGGATAGATCATCACGGGTTTTAAGTGGAACTTTTGATGCAATCTCTATCTTTCCACCTAGGTGAAGTAAAAATGTGCGGTCTGAAACCTTTCGAACATTCAAATTTTTGTTTTCAGATAATGCAGTGGTAATCGCCTCTGCGTGTTCAGCATCAACGGCATCACATGTAACATCAATTACCACCCGATCTAAGACTGATTCAACAACATCAAGTGCGGTAATGGAAGCCCCTGCTGCCAGGATTGCTTGGGTTATCTCAGAGACAGGTTGAGCAGATGCAGGTCCATCAACACGGATTGTGATGCCATAACCTGGGGATGTGCTTGCCATTTAAACAACACCATATAAACGATCACCAGCATCACCTAATCCTGGAACTATGTAGCCCTTTTCATTTAATCGTTCATCTAACGCACCAGTTACAAGTTTTAACTGCAGATCACTTGATGCAAATGCTTTTTCTAAGACTGCAATACCTTCAGGAGCTGCCAAGATACAAATTGCAGTTATATCAGTTGCACCTTTTGCGGCTAAGAACTCAATGGCAGAAACCAATGTTCCACCGGTAGCAAGCATCGGATCTAAGATGTAACACTGACGTCCTTTTAAATCCTCCGGCAATCTATTTGCATAGGTTGTTGCTTTTAATGTTTTTTCATCCCGCACCATGCCAAGAAAACCAATTTCAGCAGTTGGTATCAATCTAGAAAAGCCCTCTAACATGCCAAGGCCTGCTCTAAGTATTGGCACAACTACAGGTTTTGGTTTTGTCAGCTGAGCACCTTGCGCCATAGCAACTGGTGTCTTAACAGTTACTGCTTGAGTTTTAACCTCACGCATTGCCTCATATGCAAGGAGGATGACAATCTCCTCTGTTAGACGCCTAAAGGTTGGTGAATCAGTTTTTTCATCCCGCAGCACCGTTAGCTTGTGTGTAATCAGCGGGTGGTCTGCAATATGGATTTTCACATAATTACTCTACAAGGAGTAAGCCCTACTACCAATTAGCGCAGAATAAAGGGAGAATAAGAAGGGCGGTTTTTGAGCATAAAGTTGGCGAAAGGGTGTGATCTAAATGTCAGTAGATTTTGGAATCATCGCCTGGCATGAAGATGGCAGATGGGATGCCACCCGATTAATCTCAGCGAGAGATATTGGTGCAATTATTGATTCACTAAAAGCTCAACAAACCAATGGCGGGGCGATTGCCTTAATTGCAATCGAGGATGAGTTTGTAATTATTGCAAGAGCACTGGGAGATCAAATGCAGATGATGATCTCAGATGTTACTTACGCCTTAGATTATGAAGTTGCCGCAGAGTTAATTGAGGTTTTAGATCTTGAGTTCCCAGAAGAGGATGATGAGGCCCAACCAGGAGGGGATTTAGATCTGCTAAGTGATTTAGGAGTAAGTGAGATGGAGCTTTTAACCATCCTAGATGACTCTGAGTTATATCCTGATGAGCAATTAGAGGCAATTGCTAGCAGATTAGGTTTTGGTGAACAGTTTAATCAGGTAATAGAAAGTAATTAGTGGACTACAAATCCTTAATGCAAGAGGCGATTTCACTTGCCAAAGAGGCTGCTATTAAAGGTGATGTGCCAGTTGGTGCATTAATAGTTGATGATGCAGGCACCATACTTGGAATGGGTGCAAACTTAAGAGAGCAAGATAATGATCCAACCGCCCATGCTGAGATTGTTGCTATTAGAAATGCTGCAAACAAAATTGGCAATTACCGATTAGATGATTTAACAATGTTGGTAACACTTGAGCCATGTGGGATGTGTGCTGGTGCGATAGCGCAGAGCAGGATTAAAAGATTAGTTTTTGGCTCATTTGATGAAAAGTATGGAGCTGTTGGATCAGTTTGGGATTTACTACGGGATACAAGAGCTATCTATAAGCCAGAGGTTTTAAGTGGAGTATTGGAGAAAGAATGTGGTGAGCTTTTAACTGAGTTCTTTACTACTAAGCGTTAAACAATAATCTCATATGAGGGATTTAAGATAATTAACTGCCCATTATCTTCACCCACCATACCTTCAGCTTTTAATTGTGATCCAACATCAAGACCTGAGATCTCACGACGACCTAAAAATTGCAATGTAACACCACCACTTTCATCCCACACCTCAACCTCAACTAATGGCGATGAACCAGATGGGGCAGACTTGATTGAGCTAACCCTTCCCTGTACATGAGCACGTTTTCGCCAAGTGATATCTCCAATAGGGGTTAACTTCTCAGCGTAATGACTTACCGGCTCATTTGAGTTACTTGCAGCAGTAGTTGGTAATTTGATCAGAGAGCTTTGAACTCTGGCAGGTGCATCCACTTTAGTTTTGGTAGCAGATTTATCTTCGACAGGTGCCTTCCAACTGCTTTGACCAGAGATAATCTTTTCAACATCAAATGGAACAATAGTTGCCACAACTCTTTCAAGTTGTGAGATGGGACGAGCAATATCTTCAGCTGTTTGATCATGAAGAAGCCAACCTAAAACCTTTGAATATGATCTTCGTGGTAAAAGCAGGGTTAGCTCAACATCATTTCCTGCAGTAGTTCTGATCGCATAATCAACAGCGGCATTTGCAAGTCGTCTATCTGGACAATCAATTAACTCAAGTGGCACATCAGCACAAGCCTCATTTTTCGCCCACGCCTTACTTAACATCTCAGCCCGTCTATCATCAATAACAAAATGTACTGCTGAGAGATTTCTTGGATTTAAGCTTCTGGCATAACGGATTGCGCCAATTGTAGCAAGATCAAAGTTATCAATTAATACTGTTACATCATGCCGCGTAATTGAGGTGGCTCTTGAGGATTGAGTTGTTATGTTAAGCGCATCTTCTTCCCTTGTGTACTGCTTACGTAACCTTAAAAATGCCATAACTAAAAATGGCGTAATAACTACTACAACCCAAGCACCTTGATTGAATTTAACTACTGCAAAGATTAAAACCACTAAGAGTGAGATTGAGCCAGATAAACCATTAATTAAATAATTAACCTTCCAAGCACCTTTTTTATGAGTTTTTGCATACTTTGCCATACCAAGACCTGAGAGAGTAAATGCGGTGAATACTCCCAGTGCATAGTAAGCGACCAAATGCTCAACGGAAGCGCCAGTAACTAAAACTAAAATCATTGCAGCTGCAGTTAAAACTAAAATTCCATTTGAGAAGTTAAGCCTATGACCTCGCTTAGTTAGCCAATTAGGCAAATATCCATCTTGAGCAACAAAGTTAACCACCATTGGAAATGCTGAGTATGTGGTATTAGCACCAGCAAATAAGATCAACATTGTGGAGGCTTGAACCAGGATAAAAAAGGCACTTCCTGCTGCCCCATCGCCAAGTATGGTCTTGGCTATCTGAGAGATAACAGTTGGCGTTCCTGATTCATATGGCATTGCATAGATTTTGTGGGCAAAGTAGGAAACTCCAAGAACTAATGAGCCAAGGAGTGTGCTCATAATTACTAGAGTCCTTCGAGCATTTATGTGCTCTGGTGCTTTGAAAAGTGCAACACCATCGGAGATTGCCTCAAGGCCCGTTAAAGATGAACCACCATTGGCAAATGCTCTAAGCAGGATAAAAACTGCGGCAAAGGTTAGTAAGCCTTGCTCCTGTCCTATTTCAACTGCACCCGGTTGGTTAACATCTAAAACAGGAAGTGTTCCAGCAATCTGTCGATAAATTCCAATTCCAAAAACGGTAAACATTGAGCCGACAAAAAGATAGGTAGGGAGTGCAAAAGCTTTTCCTGCCTCCTTTACTCCTCTTAGATTTCCATAGGTAAGCAAAAGAATGATTGCAAGTGTCATATGAATCTTCCAGGGTGATAACTCAGGGAAGGTTGAGATAATTGCGGCAACTCCGGCGGCTGATTGAATTGCCAGAGTTACGATGTAATCAAGCATTAGCGCAACTGCAGCAATTTGGGCAACAACTGGGCCAAAGTTATCTCTAGAGACTATGTATGCTCCACCAACTTTTGTGTAAACAGAGATTACATTTCGATATGACAAGGTGACAATTAAAAGAATAAGTAAAACAATCATCGTCATCGGCATCAACATTGCAAATGCTGCTAAACCAAATGCGGGTACTAGTGCGAGCAGAATCTGTTCAGATCCATAGGCAGAACTTGATATGCAATCTGAGGACAAGATTCCAAGCCCGTATCTTTTACTTAATCTTTGATGGCTTAATGTGTGGCGGTTAAGTGGATTGCCAAGTAGTTTTCGCTTGATCTTGTAGGAGAGCGGATCCTTCAGGTGAGCATGCTCCTTGAGCACCTTTGGCGCTGGTGCGTTATCACTCCAAGATTTAGGCACTGTTGAAAACACACTCCAATTAGAAGTTCTAGAGAGGTAAGTATACGCCTGTTTATTTCTTGATTTTTAAGCGTTAATAAGTGAGCGTATGCTTATCTTTATGCAACTTTCTACCCAGCTCTATATTGATGGCAAGTGGGTTAAAGGCGCATCAACTATGCCAGTTACAGATCCATCTGATGAATCAGTAATTGCTAATGTGCAAATCTCATCTGAAGAGCAATGCATCCAGGCAGTAGATGCAGCCCACCGTGCCTTTAAAGGTTGGGCAAAAACTGCCCCCCGTGTTCGCGGTGAAATTTTGCGTAAAGCATTTGAAATTATGCTGGCTGAAGCTGATCGATTAGCTGAGATTATTTCAAGGGAGAATGGCAAAGTGTTAAGCGATGCCAAGGGTGAGGTTTTATACGCCGCGGAGTTTTTCAGATGGTTTTCAGAGGAAGCAGTAAGAATTAATGGTGAGTTTCGAACCTCTCCAAGTGGAGATAAAAGAATTATTGTTACCAAACAGCCAATCGGGGTCTCACTTTTAATTACACCTTGGAATTTTCCAGCTGCGATGGCGACTAGAAAGATCGGACCGGCGCTCGCTGCGGGCTGCACAGTAATTCTAAAACCAGCAGGTGAGACTCCTCTAACAGCCTTAGCGATCATTGAAATCTTAGAGCGCGCTGGAGTTCCAGCAGGAGTTGTTAATTTGATTTTGCCATCTCCAACAGGGCCTGCGATTGCAAAGATTTTAAAAGATCCTAGAATTGTGAATTTATCCTTTACCGGTTCAACTGAGGTTGGTCGAGTGCTTCTTAAAGAGGCAGCTGATCGAGTTATTAGGTGCTCAATGGAGTTAGGTGGCAACGCTCCTTTCCTAGTTTTATCAGATGCCAATGTTGATGATGCGGTAAGTGGGGCATTGCTTGCCAAAATGAGAAATGGTGGTGCTGCTTGCACCGCTGCAAATAGATTTTATGTTGCCAAAGAGGTAGCAGAAGAATTTACTGAAAAACTCACCAAAGCAATGGGTGGTTTAAAGATGGCCCCTGGCACGTCATCTGGCGCTCAATTAGGTGCAAGTGTTTCAGTTAAAGAGCGCAATAAAATTGCAGAGTTAGTTGATTCATCTGTAGCTGCAGGTGGTGCTGTCAAAACTGGAGGAAAATCACCAGCAGGAGCCGGAGCTTTTTATCCTGCAACTGTTTTATCTGTTAAAAATGATAATCCAATTTTAAGTCAGGAAATCTTTGGACCAGTAGCACCGATTGTTGTTACAAACTCAGATGAGCAAGCAATAGAACTAGCTAATGCAACCGAGTTTGGCTTGATTGCATATGTTTATTCGGCAGATTTAAAGCGAGCGATGAAGGTGGCAGAATCTATAGAATCTGGGATGGTGGCAATTAATAAAGGGGTTATTTCAGATCCGGCTGCACCATTTGGCGGCTTCAAGCAATCTGGTTTAGGCCGGGAAGGTGGTTTTGCTGGAATTGAAGAGTTTCTGGAAGTTAAGTACATAGGCATCTAGTTGTAGACATGCATAAACACTATTTATGAAATCTTCTATACAGCCATCAACCCTTAAAATCATAATTGGGACAGCAAATTTTGGATCTGAGTATGGGACAGGGAAGCTCTCAAAAAAATTTCCAAAGCCAGATATCGAAAAGTTCTTTGGCGATATGGTCAGCAATACTGATGTCTTGATTGACACTGCAAATAGTTATGGAAAATCTGAATTATTGATCGGTAGATATGCGCCACTTGCTTTAGATAATAGAGTGATTACTAAGATATCTATAAAAGAAAATGATACTTATGATTCGGTTGTCAGCAGTATAAAAAGATCACTTGACAATGTTCAACAAAATTCATTTTTAGGCGTTTTAATCCACAATGCGAATTTTTTAAACGCTTCGAATGCAAATGAAATTGTTCGAGGTCTCCTGCACTGTCAAGATGTAGGGTTAACGAAAAATATCGGAGTATCTTGCTATGAAGTGAATGAGATTATAAAAATAAAGAACCGATACAATTTCTTAACTAATTATCAATTGCCAGAAAATGTGGCTGATAGGCGCAACAGCAAAAATGCAGATTTATTAAATTTGAAAATGCAAGGTTATAATGTAGTCATCCGCTCAGTTTTTCTGCAAGGCACTTTGGTTTCCAACCTAAAATTACTACCTAATTTCTTAAAAAGTTCAAAGCATATATTTCAGAACATTGAGGACTATTGCAAGGAGAAAAACTTTTCGAAATTAAAATACTGTTTAGACTATGCCAGAACTCTAGAATGGAATTCCGGTATTGTACTAGGAATACAGAATTTTGAGCAGTATAAGGAAATTTTAGGTGAATTACAAAATCCGATTGCCATACGTAATTTTCCAACTGAAGTTCTAGACAGTATTACTGTCGATCCGAGAAACTGGACAGATGAATAATAATGTAGTTTTTGTCCAAGCAAGAGTTGATTCAACTCGTCTACCTAATAAAGTTTTGTTACCAATTAATGGTAAGCCGATGATTGACCTTCAAATTGCAAGAATTATGAGAGCTGAAAGAATTAATAACATGGTAGTTGTAATTCCCGACACACCAACGAATGACGTTTTGGCAGATCATTTAGAAGATTTAGGAGTAAACATTTACAGAGGTTCAACAAATAATGTTTTGCTTAGATTCATAGAAGCATCCAAGCGATATAAGAGCAATATTATTATTAGAATAACAGCAGATTGTCCACTCATAATGCCAAAATTATTGGATGAAATGATTGAATATTTCAATAATCATGAAATTGATTATCTGTCTAACTCACTAGTAGAAACATTTCCAGATGGATTAGATATAGAAATCTTTAAAGCTGATCTCCTAAATCAGTTGATAAATCTAAAGCTCAGCTCAGAAGAAGAGGAGCATGTAACTCTAGGGATTTATCGCAGACCTGAACTTTTTAAAGTAGTTAATTTCTCTAACAAAATTGATATGGGTAAATTGCGTTGGACAGTTGATTACGTTGAGGACTATGAATTTATCTGTAGAGTTTTCTCTTATTTTAAAGGAAAAGAAACAGATTTTGACATGACCGATGTTTTAAGCTTTGTAAATCAAAATCCAGATTTGGATAATAAGAAATCTTCATTTTTTAGAAACATATCTCTAAATTCTAACCATAATGAGTAGTGTATAATTCCTGAATGGATAATCCACGATACAAAAAATCCACAAGCTTTTTGAAAAGAGCTGAACTATCAATTCCAATTGGTTCACAAACTTTTAGTAAGTCAAAAACTCAGTATCCAGTGGGGGCATCACCGCTTTTTATTGATCGCGCTAAGGGTCCGTATACATGGGATATCGATGGAAATCGTTATTTAGATTTAGTTAATTCATTGGCGGCAATAACTATTGGTCATAACAGTAAAGCAGTCAACAATGCTGTTCGTAAGCAACTTAAGAAAGGAATTCTATTTTCCTTGCCTGGCGTATTAGAAGCCGAGGTTGCTGAATTAATCATTTCAACTGTACCTTCAGCTGAAATGGTTCGATTTGCGAAAAATGGTTCTGATGCAACTAGTGCAGCAATTCGTCTAGCTCGCGCATATACCGATCGAAGCGACATTGCTTTTTGTGGTTACCACGGTTGGCAAGATTGGTATATAGGAGCAACCACGCGAAACAAAGGTGTACCAAATCAAGTATCAAAGCTTACGCATAAATTTAATTTTAATGACATAAATTCGCTAAAACAAATATTTGACCAAAACCCGGGGAAGATTGCTGCTGTTATTTTAGAACCGATGAGCATTGAGTATCCAAAAGAAAATTTCTTGGAGCAAGTAAAAAATATCACAAAGAATAATGGCGCGATTCTCATATTTGATGAAACGATAACTGGATATAGGTTTTCAATAGGTGGAGCTCAACATATTTTTAAAGTAACTCCAGACTTGACTACCCTGGGAAAAGGAATTGCAAACGGTTTTCCATTATCTGCAATCGCTGGTAGTAACATAATTATGAAAGAAATGGAAAATATTTTTTTCTCCGGAACTTTTGGTGGAGAGTTATTATCATTGAGCGCAGCAAGAGAAGTTATTAAAATGCACATTGACAACAACGTTAGCGGTAAGCTTATTGAGATAGGCACGAAAATTACAAATGGGGTTGAAGAAATAATCTCAAATTATAAATTAGAGCACCTTCTAAAACTTTCTGGGCACCCAACATGGAAATTTCTTAATTGGCAAGGAACTGAAAAGTATGAAGCAAAAATAATTAAAGCTTATTTTATGCAAGAAATGCTCAAAAAAGGAGTGCTAATCCTGTCATCACATAATATCTCGCTAAGTTATCGAAAGGTGCATATTACCAAGCTTCTCAAAGCATATGACGAAGTTTTGTGCGACATTGCTAAAAGAATTTCCGACGAAACTATAGAGGAACTGCTTACAACGAAACCACTGGAGCCACTTTTTAAAATTAGATGACTCAAATTATACAGTGACATATTTATAAAGTTTTAAGTTTGAATGTAGTTGCAAAGTTATTTGCAAATATAATTGTTTACAAGTCTGATTTTATATAGTGCTACAATTAAACAATATGAGAATTAGGGAGTAATTCTTGACAAAAGGGCAAACGTTAGAACCTCAGATAATGGCATTCATCAATAATTCTTGGGCATTTGTTCGGAGTATCACAGGAAAAGGTGTCAGAGATACACTTCATGAGATAAAGAAGGTAATTCCTGAGCTAGAAATTATTGAAGCACCAAGCGGGTCCAGAATCTGGGATTGGACCGTTCCTAAAGAATGGGAGTTTAACTTTGCATACATCGAGAATGATAAAGGAATACGTGTCATTGATAGTGAAATTAATAATCTCCATGTGGTCAGTTATTCATCCCCGATCAATAAAATTATGGATCTTAAAGATTTAGATACCCACCTCTTTTCTATCCCTGATAAACCTTCGGTAATCCCGTATCGAACAACTTACTATGAAAATAATTGGGGATTTTGTATTCAGGATAGTTTGCGAAAAAGTTTAGAGCCAGGAAATTATAAAGTGGTAATTGATTCAAAATTCATAAAAGGCTCCATGTCTATTGGTGAAATATTCATTCCAGGAAAAGTCGAAACTGAAATAATGTTCACGACATATATTTGTCATCCAATGATGGCAAATAATGAATTATCTGGACCAGCAGTTGCATTAGCACTAGCGAGCTATCTAAGAGGACAAGATAATTACTACAGTTACCGTATACTTTTTGTTCCAGAAACTATTGGCTCAATATACTTTATCAATAAGAATTTTAAAAATTTAAAAAGAAATTTATTGGCCGGTTATGTGTTAACTTGCTTAGGTGACGATTTATCTTGGAGCTACTTGCCGAGCCGTGTTGGAAATACTATTAGTGATAAAGTGGCAAAGCGAGTGTTACAAAGGCTTGCTCTTAACTATAAAGAATTTTCATTTATGGAGCGCGGGTCTGATGAGAGACAGTATTGTAGTCCGAAGATAGACTTACCCGTATGTTCTGTAATGCGAAGTAAATATGGCACATACGAGCAGTACCATACATCTGCGGATAATTTAGAGTTTATATCTGAAAAAGGTTTGAGTGACAGCATCAATTTTTATAAGGAAGTGATATCGGAATTTGAGGGGAATAGAGTCCCAGTGATGGAAATTCACTGCGAACCCTTTTTTTCAAAAAGAAAAATGAGAAATACTCTCGGCGGAGGAAATTTGAGCAATGTTGAAAAACTTATTAGCGACATATCTGCCTTTTCAGATGGATCAAATGATTTTTATGAAATGTCAAAGATGTTTCGAGTTAAGATTGATTTAATTGCAAGTACTGTAGATTTTTTAACAGAAAACAAAATATTAAGTATCAGGTAGTATCATACAATTGCAGAATTCCAGAAAACATCGCCAATGCAACTTGAATGAAAGGCCGCGGAGGATGAGGGATTTATCCTCTTCAACCTGGGTAATTCCCCGTTTTTTAGGTAAACGGTTCATAAATCGACAGCGTAGTCCGCAAACTCGAACCTGTAAACAGTTAATCCACTAAAGGGACGGTGAAATTATGACGTGGCCACAGGCTTTGCCGGATGCAAAGTGCTCCACCGCTTGAGCACTAAGTTCCAATGGAAATTTTTTATCAATCACAGGATTAATTCGCTTCCTTGCCAAATCTTCAAGAAGTATGGGCAGCTCATCTCTATCTTCAGATTGAATAAAAGATTTGATTGACTCCTTAATAAACAAGGATTGCACAGTTGTTGCTATAACCCGACTAAGACCACTAGAGCCGTTATTTGCGGCATTGCCAACAATTACTAATCTGCCACCTGATTTCAACAACCTACGCAATTGTTTTGTCGACAGGAAACTCGAAGCATCGATGATGCAATCATAGACGCCCGTTATTGATTCTGATTCATAATCAATAACCTGATCAGCTCCCAAAGATTCAACGTAGCTCTTCTTAGATCCCCGACATACACCGCTCACTTCTGCTCCAAGTCCTTTGGCTATCTGTACTGCAAATGAGCCAACGCAGCCGGAAGCACCGATGATTAAAACTTTTTGTCCAGCACTTACTTGGCCGTGTTTTCGCACCGCTTGAAGCGCCGTGATGGCTGATACTGGAATAGTTGATGCTTCATCAAAACCCACACCGTTAGGAAGCACGGCTACACGATTTGCGCGGGCAACCACTAAATCTGCAAATGCACCCGATGCAGTTCCACAGACTCGATCTCCGACTTTTAGATCCTTTACCTCACTGCCAATCTCAATCACTGTTCCAGCGAATGAATTACCTGGACGCCTCCGTGGTTTACGAAGCCCTGCACCCAATCTAACAAGGGAGATGTCTGCTGTTGTTAGATGTAGGACGGCGGCGTAGACGCTGGCTGCCTCCACCTTTACTAAAATTTGCTCTGTATCAATCTTGGGCGTTGGTATTTCTGATAAAGCAAAGGAGTCCAATCCGTACTCGCTTTGAGTTATTGCTCGCATTCATAACCCCTTTCACTGTTTTTGGGAATTCCCTATGTTCTGGCGGAGGATGAGGGATTTGAACCCTCGGTAGGTTGCCCTACACACGCTTTCCAAGCGTGCGCACTCGGCCGCTATGCGAATCCTCCATTATTACTTACAAGGCTTAAGGGTATCGGTGGTGATGACTAAGATTTACCGTTAGATCCCCCGTGCGGCATTAACGTGCCGCAACTCCCTCAGGGTAGGATTAGGGTTAAAGTACTTCGGATACAGATCCGATATGGAAACTAATCCTAGTGGTGCCATTGCAACTGAGACTTGCGGGTTCAAGATTTATTTATAGTCTTCATTCCGCAAATCGGTCAATACTCAAGATAAATTCCAATATAGTCTGAAATCTATTCTCATTTTCTTTTAGCCAGAGCGCCTGATCTCTTGCAAAATTTTGAATAAAAGCAAAACTAACACCTAATGAACGGGCAATAATGGCATCAGATTCGCTGTCAGATACTGAGACAAAGGGGCTGGGGTTATATTTGTTCACTAAATCACTGAACCTACTCTTCTTACTTGGGGGTGTTCCAATTATTCCACCGCTAAAAATTTGATGAAATCCAAAGTGGGCAGCAATCGATGTCAATTGAGAATTATCGCAATTGCTAAGAAGTATAAGATTTTTTGGGGCAATAGTTTTAGACAGGATAAATGTCGATTCATCAATTGTAGATGTGAGTCTGGCATTCAGCGAAAAGGAATCAAATTGATCAAGAATTTGCTGCCTGATTTTATCTATCTTTATGTGGCTGTTATTGGGCAAAGATTCAAGGAAAAAATCAGTCTTTTCAAAACGTGAAAGACCAGGATTCTCTTTATCAAATTTGGAAAATGATTGATAATGTTCAGCAGATTGGCAAAATGGCTCTACAGCTTTTATCAGGCAACTCGAGAGATTTTCTAAAGAATCTAAAATCACGCCGTCCATATCGAACACAAAAAAAGTTTCTTTTTTGATTGGCATGGGATTTTACTAATCTCCAAACTTGCCGTATTTGTTAACAAACTCTAAGTCTTTAATTGTATCTACTGCTCTACCGTAATTTGGAATCTCAACAGCCTTTACCGAGATACCTCTTTCAATTAAGCGTAGTATTTCCACATTCTCTGCTTGTTCTAGAGTTCCTCGTTCGGATTCACCAAACTTAATGATGTCTGCTCTTGTGAATGAATAAAGGCCAGTGTGTTTAAAGAATGTGCGCTCCGCATTTTTACCAACTCCACCAATTGCTTGTCTACTGGCGTAAATTAGAGTGTCATTGGAAACAGCAACCTTGACAACACTTTGGCTTTTAACATAAGTCTCATCAAAAATTTGAGAAATACCTACGCAAGTTTGGTTCATCTCGGTTACCTTGGAGTAAAAATCCTTAACTACGGATACAGGGATCATTGGCTCATCACCCTGAACATTTACAATTAATTCATCATCACAGAGCTTCATAAACTCAAAAAGCCTATCGGTTCCTGAGAGGCAATCAATGCTCGAGTGAACGAAATTAACTCCAAATGTAGTACAAACATTTGCTATTTCATCATCTGGCGTGCTGACAATTACATTTTCTGTTCCGATTGCTGCAATGCATTTTTCGGCGACACGAATAACCATGGGCTTACCCTGAATGTCCATCAAGGGCTTTCCCGGCAGTCTCTGAGCACTCAATCGCGCTGGAATTATGATTTTAACTTTACTTCTTGTGCTCACGCGATAACTATATGTCTTTTCAGCGCTAAGTTTTCGAAGATATACAGAAGTTCAACCCAGGAAGTCACAACTGCATAAAAGTACAGTTGCCGAGGTCGTATATGCACCGTGCTTATGGACTTGACCACCGGGGGCTACCCTAGGCAAGCGTTCCAAGCGAGCCTACTCGTCTGCTACAAGAATCCTATTTTGTTACTAACAAGGCTTAAGGGTATCGGTGCTGATGACTAAGATTTACCGTTAGATCCCCCGTGCGGCATTAACGTGCCGAACTCCCCCAGGGCAGGAATGCAGCAAGGGTAGGTGCGCTCTAGTGGGTGTACGGGGGATCCTATTTTTTGCAAGAGT
>Ga0247834_1001474_pt1 | contig 40069 bp, 39 predicted proteins | sample LaCruzMarch2015__8_FD_187118 | JGI IMG/M metagenome (GOLD analysis project Ga0247834, IMG submission 187118) | Freshwater microbial communities from meromictic Lake La Cruz, Castile-La Mancha, Spain - LaCruzMarch2015_12m | ecosystem: Environmental > Aquatic > Freshwater > Lake | place: Spain... | reverse complement strand
GTCCTTTCGTTTCCTCCAGAACAATCGCACCTCCTTCAAGCTGATCGGCATCTTGGCTCGTGTGGTTCTTTCATCCACATAGGTTTATATATTTACCGCACGCCTCGTGGCGCACCAGATGTTACGCAGAAAAATCCGTGTAACATCTGCGAAAATGCATCTGTGTAACATCTGCGCGAAACATGTCCGAGTAGTGTGTCCTAAAATATAAAATCTGTGTGAATCTGGGGAATCTGTGGTCTGCCAAATGGTGCGTTTTTAATAAAGGGAAGAAAATTCAATAAAAATTTACAACTTTTGCACTAAGTATTCAAAATCCACGCGTCTTTACCAGTCTTTTCATCCCGATATGAACAAACACGACGATTTTTCGCACACCAACCCAGCGGCCACACAGTTACATATCACCGATGAGGCCGAAGCCTGCGCCGCGGTGCTTTTTGCCTGTCGTCGGGCCGATGAAATTGATGGCGCACGCGGCAATGCTGCGTTTCGTACAACGCTGGAAACCCGCAATATTTTTATCGGTTATGATCCGTCGGTGTTAATTGAAACCGTCACGCGATATTTTGAAACGGCGGGCAGTCCGGCGGCGCTGATCAATGCCGCCATTGGAGCGATTCGCGAACAAACCCGTTTGCCCCTGTTTTATCAATGCCTGGATGTCATTTTAGCCGATGGCGTCGTTACCCCCCGCGAAGATAAAGTCGTACAATACCTCAAAGGAAAATTTAAAGTCGAAGACGAAATGGTCTTTGAAGCGATGGATGTACTGGTTGTGAAAAATTTGTTGTGATTAGAAGCCAGCTATTTCCATAACCACGTTGCGTTACTATAGCCTCAATAGCGCTAAGTATGATTTTTTATTTTTAAATATTTAATTGATAATCAACGTCTTAGTTCTTAATAAAAAAATATTTTCAAAAAATTATCTCAAATTTTCCTACTACGCAAGTCTATTGCGCAGCACCCTCGCCATCTTTGTTTCATCAAACGAAGCAATTAAGCAGTACATCGTTTAGCGTGATGCTTGGTTTGTCCTAAATGTTAAAAGTAACCACCAACTCCTCACTCATCACTACTTCACGCATGTTTTTCAACAAAAAAGTAAAATCGCCAACAAAAACAATCAACCATGCCGGAGCGTCCGCTTATAAAATGACGCCAGCGCAGGAATTGTACGCTGCGGTCGTTACGGCTACCTTGAGCGACAAGTTTTATGAAACGGGGAATAAGCGCTTGTTGCGTTTGCGTGCGTTGGTGGCCCAAAATGATCCAATATTTGTAGCCAAACTGGCCATTTATGCCCGTGAGCGCATGCACTTGCGTTCTGTTCCGCTGGTATTGGCCATAGAGTTGGCAAAAATACACCGTGGGGATGATCTGTTGAGCCGTTTGATCGGCCGCGTGATTCAGCGTGCGGATGAAATTACCGAAATGTTGGCTTTTTACGCACAAGCAAATGAGCGCGATGGGGCCAAACAATTGAATCGGTTGTCGAAGCAGGTACAGAAAGGCATTGTGATGGCTTTCAATAAATTTGATGCGTTCCAATTTGCCAAATATGACCGCGATGGCACTGCTGTAAAATTGCGTGATGCTTTGTTTTTGACGCACCCGGTGGCAAAAGATGCAGCCCAACAAGCGATCTTTAATCAAATTGCAACGGGTACTTTGGAAACGCCATACACCTGGGAAACCGAATTATCGGCCTTGGGGCAGCAACAATTTGCCAACGAGGCAGAAAAAAAGGCCGCTTTTCGTGCAAAATGGCAGGAATTGATCGACTCCGGCAAATTAGGCTATATGGCCATGATGCGTAACCTGCGCAATATGCTGGAAGCGCAAATTTCCGGTGCGCACGTGAACAAAGTATGTAAGCAGTTGGCCGATCCGAAACAGGTAGCGCAATCCAAACAATTGCCTTTCCGATTCCTGGCGGCTTACCGCGAGTTATTTCAAGTAGATTCGCCTAAAACAGCGGCTGTTATGCAGGCATTGGAAGATGCCGTAATGGCGAGTACCACGAATTTGCGCGGATTTGATATGGATACGACCGTGGTGGTTGCCTGCGACGTTTCGGGTTCGATGCAAAAGTCAATTTCGGCTAAAAGCAAGGTATTGAACTATGATATCGGCTTGATGCTGGGGATGTTGTTGAAATCGAAATGCCGGAATGTGATCGCGGGGATGTTTGGCGATACCTGGAAAGTGATTCAATTGCCAGGACGTAATGTGTTATCGAATGTGCAGGAATTTTACCGTCGTGAAGGAGAAGTTGGGTACAGCACGAATGGGCATTTGGTGATCGCAGATTTGTTGAAACGCCAGGTTGCAGTGGATAAAGTAATGTTGTTTACCGATTGTCAATTGTGGAACAGCCAGGGAACCAATGAAACCTTGATGGGGTTATGGATGGACTACCGCAAGAAAGTTGCGCCCGATGCGAAATTGTATTTGTTTGACCTGGCTGGTTTGGGGAATACGCCTTTCGACCTGCGTCAAGACCAGGGTGTGGCACTTATTGCGGGATGGTCAGATAAAGTATTTGAAGTACTGGACGCGCTGGAAAACGGTGAAACAGCCGTAGCGCTGATTGATGCGATAGAATTATAGACTTTATAGTGCAGGAAGCCGGCGTGGATAGGCCACGCCGGCTATAAAGAAAAAAAGGTGCCGTAATGCAGTGTTACTTCTACACAAAAAATACACTGCATGCCAATTGCCCTTGAAATTTGGGTTTTAAAAGTTTGAACAAATGGTGTCGTAGAAAAGAGATACTTCATTCGGATGACGGGGTCGTGGGTTCGAGTCCCACCGCGCTGACGCAAGTAACATAACTTTCGGCGCGTAGCTCAGACGGTAGAGCACGATATTCTTTTTTCGCTTTTTACCTGTTTGTTTTTAAAAAAGCCTCCTTTCGTTTGATTGGGGGCTTTTTTTGTTTTTGCAGCCTAGTCCTTCATTTCTGCCAAGATAAACCTACCTTTGCACCCTTATGGCGCGCATCCTGGCAATTGATTACGGATTAAAACGGACAGGTATTGCTGTCACCGACCCGCTAAAAATTATAGCGAGTGGCCTGACAACTGTGCCGACCCCGGAACTGTTTGATTTTTTGCTGCAATACTGCAAAAATGAAGACGTGGAGTGTTTGGTGGTGGGTTTGCCGTTGTATCCAGACGGAAATCCGGCCCAAATTGCGCCTGCGGTAGACAAATTTGCCGAGCAATTGCGCAAACTTTTTCCCGAAATACCCGTTGTGCGACAGGATGAACGCAATACGTCGAATGATGCCAAAAAGATTATTTTGAACAGTGGTGTCAAGAAACAAAAACGTCGGGATAAGGCGCTGGTGGACAAAGTTGCCGCTGCTCTGATTCTCGAACAATACATGGAGGAACATTTTTGGTAAGATAACGGGCCGCTTGTTTGCACCACAGCCCGGCAACACGCAAGGAGTCGATTTATGATATTACCTATTTTTGCCTACGGGCAACCTGTTTTAAAAAAGATATCGGCGCCGATTACGCCGGATTACCCCGAACTCGAAACCCTCATCGCCAATATGTGGGAAACGATGTACCATGCAGATGGTGTGGGCATTGCGGCACCCCAAATTGGGTTGGCGATTCGCCTGTTTGTCATTGATACAGAGCAAATTGACCGCAAAAACGACGAGCAAAAAGGCTTCAAGCGTGTGTTTATCAATGCCCAGATGGTAGAAGAAAGCGGTCAGCCCTGGAATTATGAGGAAGGTTGCCTGAGTGTGCCCCATATCCGCGGCGATGTGGAGCGCCCCGATACCATTCGCCTGCGCTGGCAGGATGAAAACTTTGTGGAATACGAAGAAACATTCAATGGTATTAATGCCCGTGTGATTCAACACGAGTACGACCATATTCAAGGTGTGCTGTTTACGGAATTGCTGAAGCCACTTAAAAAACGCCTGGTCCAACGCAAACTGGAAGATATTCGGGTTGGAAGGGTGAATACGGATTATAAAATGCGGTTTTTCGTGTCGCGTTAATGCGGATTTGGTGGGTATAAAATTAAAACACCCTTCCTGTGCAGTATACACTTTGCAGGAAGGGTGATACGATATGCCTAATAAAGCAGGCAAAACTACCCGTACAGCGGGAATCGCTCCATATACAGGTTAATTTCTTTGCGTACGCTGAGAATCCGCGCTGCATCAGTGGGGTTACTCAATACGGTGTCAATCCATTCCACAACCTGGCGGCAATCCTGTTCCTTAAAGCCACGAGTGGTGATGGCCGCTGCGCCTACCCGGATGCCGGAGGTGGTCATCGGCGGCTGCGGATCGAACGGAATCATGTTTTTATTGACCGTGATATCGGCTTCCCCAAGGGCGTGATCGGCTACTTTTCCCGTTACATTTTTTGAACGCAAATCCAGGAGCATCATGTGGTTATCGGTACCGCCTGAAATGATGTCATAGCCGCGTTGCATAAATTCATGCGCCATGGCCTGTGCATTGCGAATCACTTGCTGGCCGTACGTTTTGAAGGAAGGATCGAGCGCTTCGCCGAATGCAATGGCTTTGGCCGCAATGACATGCTCCAAGGGGCCGCCCTGCATACCCGGGAATACACCGCTGTCGAGGATGGCCGACATCATGATCGGGGCGCCTTTTTTGGTGGTACGGCCCCAGGGGTTTTCAAAATCTTTACCCATTAAAATAACGCCACCGCGTGGGCCGCGCAGGGTTTTGTGGGTGGTGCTCGTTATGATATGTGCGTGCGGAATCGGGTCGTTGAGCAATTTGGCGGCAATCAAACCGGCAGGATGGGCAATATCGGCCAGCAACAAAGCGCCTACCTGATCGGCAATCTGGCGGAAACGCGCAAAATCCCAGTCGCGCGCATACGCGGAAGCACCGCAAATGATCAATTTAGGTTGTTCGCGCAAGGCAATTGCCTCCACTTTATCCATGTCGATCAAGCCGGTTTCCTGTTCTACGCCATAAAACGTGGGCGTGTACACTTTTCCGGAAAAATTGACAGAGGAGCCGTGCGATAAGTGGCCACCATGCGCTAAGTCAAAACCCAATATCTTATCTCCTGGTTGCAGGCAGGCGATGAAAACAGCGGCATTGGCTTGTGCGCCGGAGTGGGGTTGTACATTGGCATAAGCCGCACCAAACAGGGCTTTAATGCGGTCGATGGCGATTTGTTCCACCTGGTCGACGATTTCACAGCCGCCGTAGTAACGTTTGCCGGGATAGCCCTCGGCGTATTTGTTGGTCAGGCAAGTGCCCATGGCCGCCATTACTTGTGGGCTGGTGAAATTTTCGGAAGCAATGAGTTCGATGCCGCGTTGTTGGCGCTGCAATTCTTGTTGAATGAGGTCGAATATTGGATCTTGCATGGTATGGAAAGACAGGTGAAAAAGTAGCCCGGAAGGCGGCCGCAAAAGTAGCCAATTCGGCTGGAAATATTTCATGGGGAAAAAAATCGTACGGACGGGTCGCGACCCGTCCCCACGATTCATCGGGACATTTTCATGATTTACCGAGATCCAAATGCTACACAAGGTTTACACGTTTATATTTGCACGATGCGTCAGTTATGGATCAAAATCGTTGCCCACATTGCTGTTTGGCTTATTTTTTTAAGCCTGCCTGCGGTGATTTTACCCCCACCTGGTCCGCCGGAAATGGTTCAGGGCTTTGAGCCGCCACCGGAGCGGGTTCTTTTTTTTGTACTCTTAAACTTGTTGTTGGTTGCCAGTTTTTACTTTAATTATTACTTTTTGATCCCCCGTTTTTTGTTGAAAGGCCAACGTTTGCAGTATTTTTTAGCGGTATTGGGCGGATATGTTTTTTTGCTTTCGAATATTATAGGACTGCAATACTGGATGATTCAGCGCAATCCACAAATTCCGGCTGTTGAATTCCAGATTTTTCAGCGCCTGGGTTGGTTTGCATCTATGATTATGTACTGTTTGGTATGGGCTTCGAGTAGCGGGATGCGGCTCAATGCCGAATGGATTCGCTCGGAGGCGCGCCGTACAGAAAGTGATCGTGCGCGCTTGCAGGCGGAGTTGAGTGAGTTAAAAAGTCAGTTGAATCCGCATTTTTTATTTAACACACTCAATGGTATTTATACCCTTAGTTTGGCAAAAAGCGATTTAGCACCGGGCGCTGTTTTGCAATTGAGCCAATTGTTGCGTTATGTGATGTCGGAAGCGAATGCCGATTTTGTACCATTCGAGAAAGATCTGGAACATATCCGGCATTTTATTCAGCTGCATCAATTGCGTTTAACGGATAAAACGACGCTCTCTTTTAAGGTGAATGGTCATGTCGGGGGCAAGCGAATTGCGCCGATGTTATTGCTGCCGTTTGTTGAAAATGCATTCAAATACGGTATCAGTACCCAGGAAATGACGCCAATATTGATCCGTGTGGATTTGGATGCACACCAATTGATTTTTCACTGTACCAATAAAGTAGTGCGTCGCCAATCCATGGAAGGCGAACAAACGGGCATCGGAATTGCCAATACCCGAAAACGCCTCCAACTTTTGTACCCCGACCGGCATCAGCTCGATATTTGGGAAAAAGACGATTTTTATTACGTCCGTTTGGCCCTGGTATGGTAGCCTCTATTTTGTTTTCATGTTTTTTTTGTCAACCAAAACTTGTGCTATGTTGACCGCAATTGCGCTTGATGATGAACCTTTGGCGCTGCAACTCTTGCAGGCGTACGGCAACCAAACGCCGGCACTGGCATCCATAGAAACTTTCTCCAATGCAGGACAAGCCGCCAAACGCTTACAAGCGGGTGAAGTGGATTTGTTGTTTTTAGATATACAAATGCCGGATATCAGTGGCCTGCAATTTTTCAACAGCCTGTCAACGCCGCCAATGGTTATTTTTACCACGGCCTTTGCCGAATACGCCGCCGAGGGCTTCAACCTGGATGCGGTAGATTACTTGGTCAAACCATTTGAATTGGAACGTTTTCAAAAGGCGGTGCAAAAAGCGGCCGATTACCAGCGGTTTTTGCAAATGGATCCACAAGATTCGAATCAAAAGGGCGATAGTTTGTTTGTTAAGGCGGAATACAGTGTGGTTAAAATCCCGTTCGATGATATTGTGCTGATTGAGGGTTTCGACGATTATATTAAAATACACGCTGGCGGCAAACCGGTGCTTACCTTGATGTCGCTCAAGGGGGTTTTTGAAAAATTGCCCCAAGGGAAGTTTTTACGGGTGCATCGCTCTTATATAATCGCCTTGGATCGGGCTGAAAGTTTGCGGCGCGGTCAAATTAGCATTGCCGGGCGACAGGTGCCGGTGGGTGATCGGTATTTGGCAGAGGTGCGGGCCGCGTTTGGTACGTAGGGACAGGTCGCGACCTGTCCGCGCGTGGGTGGACGGGTCACGACCTGTCCGTGCGTGGGTGGACGGGGCGCGACCTGTCCGTGCGTGGGTGGACGGGTCACGCCCCGTCCGTACGCGCCCCGTCCGTACATTTCAGCGGCGAAGTGTTAAATTATAAGAAAACGCAGCAATGCCCCCAAACTGAATTATTTTTGGGCGATGAAACACCCACTCCTCCTTTTTGCCGCCCTGGTACTTACCCTGCACTGCCATTCGAGCGCAGGCCCTACACCCATCATCCCGGCTTTTTATATTTGGCAAACCGAGCCCGATTATTATAGCTACAATCTGGTGAAAAAACTCGGCGTCCAAAAAATCTTCCTGCGCCTGTTTGATGTGGCCTGGGATGGACAAAAACCGATTCCCGCCGGACCGTATCGCGGTGATTTTGGCTATCCTGATACTGAAATGATCCCCGTGGTATTTATCACCAACGAAACCATGCAGCACCTCGATTCTTCGGGTTGTGTGGATTTGGCAACGCGCATTTCCCGAAAATCGAAGGCCATGTTGCGCCGGATGGAAAGTTCTATGCGCACGAGCAACCGTTGGGATTTGATGTATGCCGATTCCGCCCTTGGTGAAGCGCATCGGGAAGATAGTCTTGTAAAATTGGGGACTGCCTGGCTTCAAAACATCCACCATTTTCAAATAGATTGCGACTGGACGGCCTCCACCCGCGCCCGGTATTTTTACCTGCTTGAACAACTACAGGCGCTCAATCCGGAGTGGACATTTTCCTGCACCATTCGCTTGCATCAATATAAAAACCCGGAAAAAACAGGGGTTCCGCCGGTAAAAAGCGGCATACTCATGTGTTACAATGTGGATGACTTGAAAGATCCCGCCACTGAAAATTCTATTTTCAATTACAACGAGACCCGCAAATACCTGCAAAACGCGCCGAAATACCCTATGCCGCTCGATGTGGCTTTACCCGCCTTTCGTTGGGGCGTATTGTTCCATCTCAATCAGTTTCAATGCATTATCCCGGACAATGCCCTGGGGCCTGCTACGATGGAGCGCCTGGAAGCGATTGATAAAACGCATTTCCGTGCGCGAATGGATTTTACCCTCAACGACCATTTTATCCGGGAAGGCGATATCGTACGCATGGAAGAAGCGGACGATCAGGAACTTTTACAAACCATCCAATTGTTGCGCACACAAAGCCTCGCCCAACCCCTCACCGTGTCCTTTTTTCATTTGAATTCCAGCCTCAACGAAGATGAAACAATTCCGAAATTTCAAAAAATACTTGCTGCTTTTAATTAGCATTCCGCTGCTCTGTAACCAGCCAGAACCTGCTTCGGCTTGTTGGTATGATGGCAGCGAAGGGGATGACATTCGTTTTGTGCTGTTTCGGCCCGATTTGGGTGAAAACCAGGCCTGGACGCCTTTTTATTACACCTATTTTTATTACTATGGGCAAAATAGCTTCGACTGGCCCAAAGACGCGCCCAAATTCACGGATGTTTCCAAGGATGAACAACAGATCATCGCGCAATGGAAGGCAGCCGTAAATGAGCCTGCTGTGCGGGACACCGATTTGTACAACATTCTTTTCAATACCAGTCCCGATATCCTGCTCAATGCCCAAACCGCTCCCGAAAAGGCATTTCCCGGCAATACGTTTATCCAGGCTTTGCAAAAATCAGCACATCAGGCACTTTGGGAATATTTGTTGGACCTGAAAGAAGCCGAAAAATACACCATGCTCAATGTAGATTGGGATATGTCGGAAACACAACAAACGGACTATAATGCGCAGGCCGAAAGTTTGGTGCAGCGGCTTTCCCGCAAACTCGAAAAACAAGATCTCAGCGATTTTCTGAAACCGCGCTATGCTTTTACGTTGTTGCGACTCAAGTTTTACAATACTTCAGACAAGACAGAAGGGATTGCCCAAATAAAGGATTTGTACAACCGTTATTTGGCACCCTTGCCCAAAACGGATATCCTGCAGGCCTGGGGCCTCCATTATTTAGCCCAAATAGAACCCGACGAAGGCCGTTGCGCCTACCTGAATGCCCTGGTATTTGACCGCAGCGACAGCAAAAAAGTGCGCTCCCACCAATTGTTTGTAAGCGCAAATGCCCATAAAGCCCTGCCTTTTGCTAAAAATGCCAGCGAACGCAGCGTCATCCGCACCTTGAAAGAACTGAATAATCCGGGAAAATCGCTCGACAACATCCGAAAAATACTGGAGGATGAACCGGATAGTAAATACCTCGCGCTGTTGGTAAGTCGAGAAATTAATAAACTGGAAAACTGGATTTTTACGCCCGAGTATTTGCAAACCAGCGGATCAGTACATCATTCGTCGATCGGTGTCGAAGATTGGGATCAACGGGAGGCCTATTCCCGATATCCCCAAAAATGGCGCGCCCGTGACCTTGAGTACCTGCGCACGCTGCGAAAAACACTGCAAACCGCCCTGCCCAAGACCAAATTAAATGCTGATTTGCTCAATTTGGCGGTAGCGCATTTGTATTTATTGGACCACCAGGCCGAGGCGGCACTTCCGTTTATCACGGCTGTTCAACGCAACACACCCGTATATGCCTTGCAAAAACGACTCCTGGAATTTTCCTATTTAATGCAAACGGCCAACCTGAATGCGCCCGAAACCCAACAGAAAATGGTGGAGGTGTTGCGCTGGCTGGAAAAAAACCAGGCTAAAATCCTCACCGGGCCGCGCACGTTCAGCATGGCCATGGCGCTGCTGGCCAATACCTACAAAAAAACGGGGCAGGCAGATATGGTAGCATTGTTGCAAAACCGCAGCGAACTCAAAACCTTTTTTGGCGGCTATTGCACGGCGTTTTACAGCCATATTCACTATCTTGATCAATATGGCGATCTGGAATCGGTGCAATCGGTGATTAATCGGATTGAAAAGAAAAACAAACCCCCGTTTGAGGCTTTTCTCACCGAACAATACGCCAACGCAAATCCGTTTTACGACCTCCTGGGCACCATGTACCTGCGGCGCGGCCAAACGGAAAAGGCTTTGAGCATTTTTGAAAAAGTACCCGATACGTACTGGAATTCCGCTTATGAATACGCCTATTATTTAGACGACGATCCCTTTCACCGGATCAAAATGCTTGCCATGCCCGAAACCTTCGATGTGTACAACAAAAAGACCATGGCGGCACGACTTTTGACCCTCGAAAAAACGGTACAGGCACTTCCAGCGCAAAGCGATACCAGTTACCTCGAATTGGGCAATGCCTGGTACAATTTTTCGAAGTACGGTAATTCCTGGATGTTTATGACGTACGGATGGAGCGAGCATGGATTGTTCCCGACCTTCATAAGTGGCGAATTACCCGATGTGTTGCAACCGGAAGCCCTGTTCAAAGCCAATTATTACCGCATGGAAAAAGCGGAATATTATTACAAAAAAGCCCTCGAAACCAGCCAAAACACAGAGTTGAAGGCCCTCGCGGCTTTTATGCTGGCAGAAATTGATCAAACCCGTTATTTCCAGCAACTAACCGCAAAATCAATTTATGTGGGCGAATTTGGGAAGCAATATTATGTGCAATTTCAGCAGACCAAGTTCTTTAAAGATCACCCTTGCCCCATGATTGAAAATTTTATGCAAAAAAAATAAGCGCACCTCTTGACAAGCATTCGAAAAGCCTTTACATTTGTGTCATAAATACGCAAATTCAAATGGACGCCACGAATCTTATTGTAAAATTACAATCCAGCCACAGGCCAGAGGACATTTTTACCCGTCGTAATTTTAAAAAAGAATACCTGGCCTACATCAAATTGCTGCATCCCGATGTTTGTTCGGAACCCGGGGCTTCAGATGCTACCAGCAAACTAAATGATTTGCGGGAAGTCATGGAATCGCGGTTTTTGCTCCGCGATGACGCCGGAGAAATTCGAGTCGCCGATGAAAAGACTTTATTGTTTCAAGGAGATAAAACCTTGTTAAACAAATCTTTACAGCAATACCGGCGCTTAATGGCATTTAAGGATGACGCAGCCCGGCATTTTCAAAAATATTTACCCGAATCTATGGAATGGCAGGGCGATGCCTTGTGCGTACGCAGCGCACATGCGATGGTTCCGCTTTCGGGCTTACAATTGCCGCGCGAACACGTCACCTGGGTGACCAGCCGAATGCTCGAATGGGTGTCGTGGTTGCATCAGGTCGGGTACAGCCACAACGGCATCAATCCTGAAAGTGTGTGCCTGGTACCCGAATCACATGGCATTGTCATCACCTCTTTTTACCACCAGGCCCCTTTGAACAGCAAATTGAGCACCATTTCGGGCGCTTACCTGCCCTGGTATGCTCCGAGTGTGTTTGATCAGAAAAAGGCCGTTTCAGGCATTGACCTCGGATTATTACAACGCACGGCCTTGTACTTGCTGGGCGACCCATCCGGGCATGGGGTTAAGCTAAAAATGACCGAACCTGCCCCTTTGATTGATTTTTTAATTGCCAGCCATACCGAAGCCGTGCCCACTTATGAGCAATACCGCACGATGTTGCGCACGGTATTCGGCAAACCAGTCTTTCACCACCTAAATCTTTAAAAAATGGGATATACCCGATGGTCAGATGATTCCTACTCCCATCTGAAAACGAGCCGCGCAGGCGCCTCTGTAGATGATATTTTTACCAACAATGCCACCGGAAGGGCCAGCGACTTGATGCTGCCTCATGGTGTAAAAATGCGGGAAAGCCGCGACTCCGACATTCACCCCGAGTCGCTTTCTATAGCCGTTTACCTTGATGTAACGGGTAGTATGGGCCGCATTCCTGAAATTCTGGTTCGGGAAAAACTTGGCGCACTCATGAATACCCTCATCGACCATGGCGTGGCGCACCCGCAAATCCTGTTTGGGGCGATTGGCGATCATTTTTCCGACCGTTTTCCGCTGCAAATTGGTCAGTTCGAAAGCGGAACTGATGAGCTGGACCAATGGCTCACCAGCATTTTCATTGAAGGCGGCGGTGGCGGTCAGCACATGGAATCGTATTTGTTGGGTTGGTTGTTCTGCGCGCGACACACTTCGATTGATTGTTTTGAAAAACGCGGCCAAAAAGGCTTTTTGTTTACCATTGGCGACGAATCCAGCTGGGACCAATTGGATGCAGCGGCTTTGAAAGCCTTGATGGGCTACCCGGAAGCAAGCACAGTGAGCGACCGTCAACTGTTGGAAGAAGCCCAACGCGCTTACCACGTTTTCCATATCCACATCAACGAGGCATCTTACCGCGATAACCCGGCCGTTTTGGGCTACTGGCGTGGATTGTTGGGCGAGCGCTTGCTGATCCTCGACGACCACAACGCTATTGCCGAAACCATTGCGAGTACCGTTGCCGTCATTCATGGTGTAGACCTGAAAAACGTACTGGCGACCTTCGATGCAGCAACCGCCAAAACCGTGGGCAGTGCCCTGGCAAAAGTAGAATCGATGGTAACGAAAACCGGCGACGCCACCAAAGGCGCGTTCAAATTATAAGCATGCGCAAAGCCTCTATTGTAGTGGGCCTGGGCTTTGGCGATGAAGGAAAGGGCCTGGCGACCGATTTTCTGGCGCGCCAGGCCCAACATCCGCTCGTCATTCGGTATAATGGCGGTCAGCAGGCCGGACATACTGTTTCGGACGGCCAGGGGAAACGGCATGTGTTTTCCAACTTTGGGGCGGGTGCCTTTCAAGGCACCCCTACTTATTGGTCGCGTTTTTGCACGTTTGCACCGGCCAATTTACTCAAGGAATTTGCGGCGCTGGAATTGCTCGGCGTGCAGCCACAACTGCTGGTGGATGCTTTATGTCCAGTGACCACCCATTACGATGTGTTGTACAACCAGTTGCTCGAAAAAGGGCGGGGTGCCCAACGACACGGCAGCTGCGGGATGGGATTTGGTGCCACCGTGGAGCGCCATGAAAACTCGCCCGTGCGCTTGTACGCGCAAGACCTGTTGTTTCCGGAAATATGCGCTTTGAAACTGCCCGCTATACGCCAATATTACCGGCAAAAACTCGAAAACCGCCCCGACCTTGATTTTGATGCCTACGACCACGATGCCGCGGATGCGCGCTGGCTCGAACTTTTAAACGCACTTTTAAGGCTAAAAGACCGGAAAATCTGGCAAATTGCACACGAACAAGCCATTTTTTCAGATAAAGCGCCCTGGCAACATTATGTTTTTGAAGGCGCCCAAGGCATCCTGCTTGACATGGATTTTGGGTTTTTCCCGCATGTCACGCGCAGCAATACGACCAGCAAAAACGCTTTTGACTTGTTGCGCCGCAACCATTTTTTCCCGGAAACAGAAGTGGTGTACATCAGTCGTTGTTACCAAACCCGGCACGGCGCGGGACCTTTTTCCTGGGAAACCGATCAGTTGCATTTACAGAACAATGCCCTGGAAACCAATGTGTTCAATGATTACCAGGGCAATTTTCGGTATGGACATTTAAGTCTGGATCAGTTGCATTACGCGCTGCAATGCGACCGCAATTTTTCGGGCAATACGCCTAAAAAACTGTTGCTTACCTGCGCCGATCAATTGCCGGAAGGGCGGGTGACTTGCTATTCGGGTCAGGCGGCGCTGGATGTACCAATTGCGGATTTTCCTGATTTGGTGGGTGATTTTGAGGGTGGTTGGATTAGTTGGGGGGATTGGGCGGGTGCGGTGCGGTGATTATCGGTTATCTTCCAGTACAATGACGCTTGCTTTATCTTCTTCCCAAGCTTTTAACACTTTATCCCAATCGAGTTTGTTTGTGATGACCAATTTAGTAGTTTCCTCTCCTAACCCTTCACTTGAAAACGTAAGTTTCGCCAGGGTATCGTAGTACTTTTTGCCACCCATCATTGTCTGTTTAACAACCCGGAGTTTATAGGATTTTGTCAAACCTGTTTGTTTCCCTCCATCAACAATTAATCCCATATCGGAGTCACTCTTATCAATTACAGCCATCATTAAAGTAAATTGGTCTTTTATCCAGACATCAAGATCGTTTTCCATTTTATTTACAGCCAAATTAATTGCCTCCTCTGCTGTTTTTATTCTTTTCTTTTTCACACCAACCCCTGAAAGGAAATTGGCCTTGCCGTCAATAACTTCACTTTTGAGTTGCATTGCGCGAACGGCTTTACCAGATTCAACATCAATTTGTTTAACCTCAGCAGTCATAAAAACAGAAAAGCCCTCACCATCGTCGGCTTCATTTACCGCAAAAGTTGCGATCTTGGCAATAATAATGACTTGTGCAGCCAAAATTTTGCCTTGGTCAATAATTTCGGAATTAATCAGGTCTTCCCCAGTTTGAAACTCCTTTTCAAGTTTTATAATATTGAAACTACTTCGATCTAAAACCGTAAATCGTTGGGTATTGATAAAAATACGCAATGCCATCTCGTATATATTTTTATACGCGAGTTCACGGTGTTCTGCAATTGCGAATTCAGGATCTGTGTAAGGAATAAAGCCAACTTTAAGTCGGGTTATTTGGGAATTTGCCCTTCCCGCAAAAAGGGAAATTAAAATGAAAAGTATTGTTAACTTTTTAGCCATTTTGAATGATTTTATTTGCTCAAATGTACGTATCAATTGAGAAGATATGTATAAGAAAATGTATGAAACTTTTGATACATAGTATTTGGACTTATATTCAAAAGCATCATACATTTTCATATTTGTAATTTATTTTATTGCCAATGAAATTTTACCAGACTCCACGCCAGTTATTTCAAATTGCGCAGCGAGTTTGGTATTGATGAATTCAGCAATATCGTCTGTACTGCCTTCATGCAGGATGGTAATGGTACCATTCCCGCCTTTCAATTGTTTTTGAACGTCTTTAACTTTAGGGTTAGATTTCAAGGTGGTTGCAATGGAATTTAGTTTGCTAAAGTCCACTTTTTCAACGTTGATCTCTGTCTTTGCGCCCACATTGCCACCTTTTCCTGTTGCTGACGTGCTAAATTGGGTTGAGCAAAATTGTTCGATTAAGTAATCTGCTAGTTGACTTCCGGCGTTTTTTAATGCGGTTTTAGCGCTTGCTGATTCTGCGATATCTTGGCCGCCAGCCTGCGCAGAATTAGTTGCTATGATTTCGGCATCCGCAGTTTTTACTGCTTTTGCTTCCAAGTTTGCACGACATGTAATTGCATTTTTCTCAGCAGACACGCGTTGGCACATCGCCTCACCAAAAATAACAATATCTGCGCCGAATTCTTTGCCCAATGAAACTGCCGCAATCGGGTTTTTGACGGCTTCACTGAACTTAGCCCCATTTCGGATGGTTGCGTACATAGAAGGATCTACTACTTTAAATCCAGACTCTAATAACTTCCGGATAATTTCAGTTTCGCCTCCAGCGTTTAATATTGGTGCATTTAAATAATATTCAGGTAAAATTACCATAACTTTTGGAGCATTTCCGCTTTGCAACATCGTGCAATTCTGCGCGTTCCAGGATTGTGGTTTATTATTGGAGCCATTGCTTGTTATGCCACTAAAAATTTCATCTTTTTCTTTAACCAGAAAATCAACAGTGCGAAGTACAACGTCCTCTACAGCTGAACTGAGCGCCTCACTCATTTTATTTGAACCTGCCATATTTATACCAAATATGGAAAAACCATTAAAGCCACTTTTTTTAGCTTCTCCATTTACTGATTTTGACCACAGTACAGCTCGTGTTTCGGGATCAATAACTTTTACAATTAATCCAATTTTTGCTTTATTACCACCAACACTCAAACCAATAACGTTAACATTACTTTTCCCTTCATTATATTCGGTTATTTCTGCGGTAACAATTGCCTGAGCGCCTAATTGTTTTCCACGTTTTGGGCCATTACCCTGTGTTGCGCCACTTTCATTAAGGCCAATCTCATCATTAAGGTCTTCTTTATTTTTTGTACTTTCCAATACTAGGAAACAATTGGATTGTTGAATAGCATTTGTCATAATTGCAGTCAGCTCCTCTCCAAATTGACCAGTAGCTTGTGCAGCCCTTGAACTTACAGAAAATCGTGTGACGGTAAGGCGAACACGGCTATCACGCGGAATGCCTTTGCATTTTTCTTTGACTTTTTCAAAAGAAATATCTTCTGCCTGGCAATAAACATTTGTTGGATTGATCCACTGAAAACAGAGAATCATGAAGGTAATTGTTAGAAAAATGTTTGATTTTTTCATGATATGAAATTTTATTGAATGAACTATTTGTTTTTATGATTTAATTAGGAGCTAAAATAGCTCTGCTTTTAAGAGAAACAGACTGCCTAAGAGGCGGCAGGATTGAATTAAAAGGAAAAAACCAGCCAATTTCCAACTACATTGGTGTGCTTTATAATCACATTTTTGGAGTACAAACAGGACAACAATGAGCGTTTAAATTCTAATATGCTAGCGTACCCACTTTGTTGGAACGGGCGTAAAGTGAGTTCTACGTCTAGGTAAGAAGCACTTTGTCCAAATATTTTTATTTGATTAAAATTTACATTTTCGCGTAAACAAAGTTCGATTAATTCGTCCAAAAAGTGATCTCCAATTTTAGAATCCATAAAAACCTTGCTATCCTCCGTAACCTCAAACTTCAATTTAATCTTTCGACCATTTTCGTTAATATTTTTTAATTCTATGATAATTTTGCTCAAAAAACCGCTTAAATCTCCTTTTGCATCTATATTAAAAAGGGTCTCTATTGCACTGGAAGGGTTTGGAAACGCTCTATCTTTAGATTCAAATTTGCCTGATGCCAATATCATTGCGTTATAATTATCGACAGCAATAAGTTGAATGATTAATTTCCATTTTTTGGTATTATCAATTGGAATATACCTGAAACCTGCTTTTATAGAAATATCAGCGGGCGCATTTTCTATTGCTATTTGAAATATATCTTTTTCGTTCGCATTTGTTGAAACAGTTTGTCTTGAAACTATATTTTCATAATATAATTGTTTATCAAAAGTGTTGGTGATCCCAGAATCAAGTAGCAATTGGTTTGTTTTGTTCAATATTTGCACCATAAGCAAACTATCGGAAGCGCTCCTATTAGAGGTATTGAAGTGGTCATTAGAAGGTTCTATCATAATCGAAATTTGGGAAAAAGAGGCGTTTAAGGCTCCCTGTGAGAAAACAAGCCCTGTCGAACCGTGCAATAAAACGGTAATTATAAAATAAGTTAGTTTTGAAAGAAAAAGATTGGTCATTGACATAGTAAATTCTTAATATTTAGGTTCATTGTTTTAAGCATTTTACTTAAACCATTTTTTTGAATTATGGATTCTGATTCATTATTTGAGGCTTCAACTAAAACCTCAAATGATTTTTCACCGCAAATTGATTGTTTAGGCATATACAGACTTTTAATCAATATCTGTACTTTGTATGTTTTTAAGTTCAAATTAAAGAGTTTGCTATTTTTGATTAAATCTGTTGAAATGGTAACATTTAGTTCGTAATCAACAGTAATTCCAGTCATTTTAGGATTCAGAATGTACGAGTCGATAAAAAAATCTTTAAATTTGGTATTCAGCAATGAAATGTCTTCAATATCTTTTAGATTCGTGTTGATAGAAAAGTACACAGGTTTTATCTTTGGCATTTTAGTAATATCCTGTTTTTCAAGAGGTAATGGTGTTTTTAATATTTCGATTGTCGTTTTTTGCGAATCAGCATTCAAAGGCTTATTTTTTCCTTCCTTTATGCTTGGAGATTGCTCTTCTTTAGAAGTTTTTACAAACCTCAAAACGAGCATTGCTGAAAATATTAATATTATAAAAGCAATGCCTAAGAAAACTTTATTTGATTTTTCTTTTGGTTCCAAGGTATTATACTCCTTTAATAACAACTGAATGCCATTAATGGTGCTATTAAAAGCAGCATTGTATTCCTCTTTAGAGCTTGTTCCTGAAATCTTGTATCCCTTTTCTGCAATTGCCCATCTTGCTTTCAGAAGAATTATTTGATCTTGAAAATTAAGATCACCAGTCTCAACCAAAATTTGGCTCAATCCATCTAAAGCATTTGTTATGTTACCATTTGATAGATGACGCTCAATGACTTTTATTTTTTCTTGCTTTTTCATTTAACAAATGGCTCTATAATATTTAAATATATTAAAAATATAAATCTTTTTGTATTTAAGATTAAGCTAAAGTATGAACATCATATAATGATACAAACAAATAGGTAAAAAAAAGCAGTGATTAGCCTTAAATAATTGCGATGATACACAAAAATGTAGCACTGATCCAGTAATCGCCAATATGACGTGGCTACATGAGAAAAAATGTAATGTAATTTAAAACGAGTATAACTGCATCTTCCCAAATTTTTCGCCCACATCCACCTTGATAGCATCACGATAACCGGCTTTGCGCTAGGCCCAATTCTCATACAACCAACTGTCAAAGTTAGTAATCAATGGGATGATGATCTCCGCTGTTCAAGACATAATACCCCAATGATAGGACACAATTATCCAATTTGAAAGCCGTTTTTAGAAAAATCAGGCGGCTTAAAACGGGAAAATAAACCTTTGTTTAAAAAAAATAAACCCGCATACTATAAGTACACTTACTATCTTTGCCCCGTCATTCAACATCCTATAAAAACAACAACCTCATGTGGGCAAAATCGCACAGCATCGTAACCAAAGCCGTTACCAAAGAACAAATGTGGCAACTTTATGCAGACGTAAACAATTGGCCCAATTGGGACAAAAGTGTTGAGTTTGCGCAGTTGGAAGGCTCCTTTGAACAAGGCAATCATTTCCTGTTTCAGCCAAAAGGCGGCCCCAAAATGAAAATTTTGATATTTGAAACCGTTGAACACGAAAAATTTGTCGACCTTACCACTTTTCCTTTGGCCAAAATGTATGGCGAACATCTTTTGGAAGAAACCGCAGCGGGTTTGAAAATTACAACCACCATGAAAATGAAAGGAATTCTGGGTTGGTTGTGGATCAAACTTGTCGCGCAAAAAATTGTAGATGACCTTCCGGCCGACATGGAAATGCAAATCCAGGTAGCTTCCCAACTATAAAACAGGCATGAAAGCACATGACAATCCGTTTAAGGTAGAAAAGCCGGAAGAAAGCACCGGCTTTTTATTGTGGCAGGTCACCAATTTATGGCAACGGTCGATCAAAAAGGCACTGGAGCCTTATGATTTGACGCATTCGCAATTTGTGCTCATGGCGAGCATTCATTGGTTGCACTTGCATGAACAAGAGGTCACGCAAATCGTTTTATCGAACCACACCAAAATTGACCCCATGACCACTTCCACGGTTTTGCGGACATTACAACAAAAAGGTTTGCTGCTGCGCCAAGAACATCAAACGGATACCCGCGCCAAAACGGTCGCACTCACGGAAGCAGGTATTCGTATTGTGAAAGAAGCGGTTGTGGCGGTGGAAACCTTTGACCGTGATTTTTTTTCGGTATTAGGAACAGCATTGGGCGGCTTGAATACCAATTTATTGAATTTACTACATCATTTTTCCAAACATATTAACACCAGTAATGAGAGTTTCTAATCAACAACTTGCCCCACAATTCACCGTAACGGATGTATTTGGGGAAACGATTGCATTGTCACAATTCAAAGGCAAAAAAGTACACTTAATATTTTACCGTTTTGCGGCTTGCCCATTTTGCAATTTGCGTTTTCATGAAATCAACCAATTAGCGGATACTTATAAGCAGCACAATACCGTGGTATTATCGGTTTACGAATCTTCGGCTGCGAATATCCGCACGATGATGGCCGATGGATCTTTTTATACCTATGTGATCCCGAATCCCGATTCCACCTTGTATAAATTGTTCAACCTGGATCGCTCTATGCTCGGCTTGCTTCAGTTTTTGCTGTTCAATGGCGGATTGTCGCGCGCGATGAAAGGTCGGAAGTTGTTTAAAAATCGGGTTTCCGGCGACGGCCATTCCGATCGTTTGGAAGCGGAATTTTTGATCGATGAAAATGGCCGGGTCGTGCAGGCGCATTATGGCAAAATACAAGGCGATTACCTGCCTAAATCGGAAATATTGGCATTTATGGACGCAAAACCGGCTGTTTAAAATAAAAATTGGAGGTAACCGTGGCCACAACTTTTGAAGATCAAACCTTTGAAAACCAGGATTTTACACAAAAAAACCTGGAGAAAGGCAGCTACGAATACTGCAAATTTTCAAACTGCGATTTTTCCAATACGGATTTATCCAGCATCAAGTTTGTGGAATGTACTTTCCGCAATTGCAACCTGAGCATGGCCAAATTGCAGCAAACGGCCTTTATGGAGGTCGTTTTTAAAGAAAACAAGCTGTTGGGCCTGCGTTTTGAAGATTGTAACCCGTTTGGATTGTCCTTTCGTTTCGAGCATTGCAACCTGAGCCACGCCTCTTTTTACAGCACCAAACTGCAAAAAACACCGTTCCATCATACCCAACTCATCGACGTTGATTTTAGCGAATGCGATCTGAGCGCTGCCGTTTTTGAACATTGTGATCTTTCGGGTGCCACTTTTGATCAAACCAATTTGGCGAAAGCCGATTTTCGGCATGCCTGGAACTACCGCATCGATCCCGAACGCAACAACATCAAAAAAGCCCGCTTTTCCCAATCGGGGATAAGCGGGCTTTTAAGCAAATATGATATTGAAATTGATCGCGCGAGTTGAGTGCTTTTATTTCAACAAAGCAATTTGTCCAACGTGGTATGCCTGGTGTAACAAGCGAGACAACAGCACATTGATTTTATTGCGGTGTGGTTCGTTGGCAAAATCAGCCTCGCTCACCGCAGTATGACGATTGCTCCATTCCTCTGCTGGCAAATTCGTAAATAATTCCTGTAGTGCCGCCGAACTTTTGGCCCACATGTCACGCAATGCAGCGGGTGTTGGCATTTCCTGACCTGATTTGTCGGGGGTACGCAGAAAAGCCATTTCCAATTCAGGATACAATTTATCGCCCGCGCCAAACAAGGTAAGCATGCCTTCATTGGCTGCAATGATATGGCCCAGCAAATAAACACCGGTATTTTTACCCGGGGCTATTTCCTGCGCCAACTGTTCATCCGAAATTTGACTTAAAAGCCGGTTTAATTGATCGTTTTGCGCCTTTAGATTGCGTAAAATACTGTCGAGTATCATGGTATGTTTTTATTCTGTGGGTGAAGTTGTTTTGGATTTTTCTTTTCGGATCAGGAAAATTGCACCAGCAACCGCAATTAAAAACAGCGCCACAGAAATGATTTCCGCCTGGGTCATTTTTACCCCAAAAACGTCGTGTACCACATTGACCCGAATTTTTTCTATGATAAACCGTTCCACCGCCGTCAAGGCCAGGTACACAAAAAACAACAGGCCCTGGATTTTAATCCGCTTGCGCAGCATCCATAAAATTCCAACCACCACCGACATCATCAGGATTTCATACAATGGGGTAGGGAACACGGGTTCAGAAAGCTGGTAGCAGTAATCCCAGGTGCAATTTTCAATCCCTACACTCGGAACTGGATCGGTATGCGGAGTATTCAACACATTGTGTGGGTAATTATAGGACCACATCCAATCGGGCAGAAAACCCATCCACCCTGGTTTGGGCGCGTTATTTACGATGCCCCAATCGCCGTCGCCCGACAATTGGCAGCCAATGCGGCCTACGCCATAACCCGTTGCCAATGCAGGAGATACCGCATCGGCTGTTGGCCAGAACGGAATTTTGTGGCGATACATATAGGCGACGACTGCCAAAAAGCCCAGTACCAAGCCACCGAAAAAGGCCAAGCCGCCGCCGGAAGTAAGTGAACCAATTGGGTCATTCAAAAAAGATTCCCAGTTATCAAACAAGTCAAACAGTTTGGCGCCTACAATACCGCCCACAGCCGCCCAAACAGTCAGCTCACTGATGCGATCATGCGGAAACACCGTCACCGTACGTACAACCGGCGTTGCTTTTTGCTTTCGACGCGCATCCCACCAAGTGAGTCCGCCCAAGGCCAAAGCGCCTACAATGCCCGCGCCCCATGCTATTTTACCCGATAAAATCACCGAGGCCGGATCGTGGCGAAACGCTTCAAAATGTTGCGCGGCGTACCAGCCTTTGCCGCCCAGCAACAAACCAACCAATGCATTCATGGCAATTTCCATGATGCCTGCGGGTGCGCCTTCAGTTACCGTCACTTTGTCGGGCTGATACACACCTTCCTGCGCTTTGCGGCGCAATTCGATGGAAAATACAATGGCGCTGGCTAAAAACGCGATGGCTAAGAAAAAGCCAAAGGTTTTGAAGATAGAAAGCCAGTTGTCGGGCGCGGTGCCGATCAAACCATGAAACAAATAAGACAAATCAGGATACATAAGAAACGGGCACTAGGTTATGGCAATGGTGCATACATACCTGGCAAAGATAGCCAGGGGAACGAATGTGGCGTTTAATTTTGAGATTTATCTTATTTAGAAGGGCAATAAGCCTATTCTTTCAACAATTTAACCAAAATTCCACTTTTCATCCGAGGCTCAAAATAAGTGCTTTTGGGCGGCAAACTCTCACCCAAATCGGCCAAACCCATCATATCATCGATATCTACCGGATACAACATAAAACCTACCCGATCCATGCTGCTGCCCACTGCTTTTTTCATTCCTTCAAGCCCTTTGCTGCCCTCTACATAGGTGATGCGCGTGTCTGTGCGTACATCTTTGATACCAAAAATATTGTGTAAAACCAACTCATTCAATAAGTTAGCATCCAAAACAACGGTGCCGGCCGGATACTTATCCAGGATCTCTTGCCGCAATTGCAAACTATACCACTCTTTTTGGGCAAGGAGAATCATTTCGTGTTTAAACGCGGGTTTGCGCGGACCATTGAGCGGGGTTATTTCAAAACTTTTGGAGAGTTTTACTACAAATTGAACCGGGCTGACCGTTTTTAATCCCGATAAAACCCGGTTGTAGTCGAGTATATCCAGTTGATCTACTGCAAAAAAAGCACAAAATAGATGGTCAAAATCGTACTCTGGGCTTTTATCCTTTAACCGTTCGTGCAACAAAGCCACCGTAGAAGTTCGGTGGTGCCCATCAGCAATATATACACCGTGGATATTGGCCGAAAACAAATCCTGCACCATACGAATCTCCTCGGGGTCGGTAACGGTCCACACCCGATGGGTTTCTTCATCGCGCACAAAACGGGTACTAAAAAGCGGCGTATGGGTTTGGGTAAACGTTTCCAGCCATTGATTGATTGCTGGAATGGACGGGTAGGTGAGCAATACGGGCTTCAGGATCGCGTTCCATCGCAGAAACAACTGCATTTGCTGGTGTTCGCGTTCGCTTAGGGTTTTTTCGTGTTTTTTTACCTTACCATCGAAAAAATCCTCCACCTCATTTAACCCAATCAATCCCGTGTGTTTCCGGGCTTTGGATTCAATTTGATACACATACAGGGCGTCCTGTTTCAACTTTTCAAAAAAGCCGTGGTCTTGAAATGTACGAAATGACTCCTTCGCATCGTTGCAGAAGACGTCTGGTGAGGCAATGAAATCGAAATTAGGATAAAGTGCCTGAAAAGGTTTGAGTTTCATGAATATGCTTGGTTACGGCTCGACAAAGGTAGGTCTTTTTCAAAAAGCCAACGCCAGAAAGCTTTTTTACCACACATTGGAAAAATAAACGATCTTAGCCCCGCCGTTTTAAAATTGTCATTAATCCATTTTTAACACCACTGCCCCACAACCGCTTATCTATGAAGCAGTTCCTTGCCGCCTTACTTTTTTTGCTCCCGCTCTTTTCGCACGTCCTTTCGGCCCAATCGGTTTCTGAATTGGAGGCACGGCTACGTCGTGCGAATTCAAAATCCGATAAACTTACCCTAAACTACCAATTGGCCGAAAAATTGCTGCCAACAAGCCCTGCCAAAGCAGCCGAATACGCCCAAAATGCCAACCAGATCGCCGTTGAAGTGGGTGATAAACGCAAAGAGACGGATGCGGCAAACTTGAGCGCCGATGCCATGTATCGGGCGCGCAATTTCAAAGAGGCCGCTACCCGTTACAACCGCGCCTGGAACACGGCCCGCAATTATGGTTTCCGGGAAGTCGCCCTGAATGCTTCTGAAAAATTGCAAGACATTGCCCTGAAACAAAACGATTTTAAGGAAGCGCTCAAGTGGAGCCGCGAAACCATTAGTTACCTCAAAGAAACGGGCGGTGGCGGCAGAAGCGGCGGGGAAAGTCAGCGTAAAATTGAAAATCAACTCGCCCTGATCGATGCTGAAAACCGCGCCCTAAAAGCCCAACTCGCCCAACTTTCTGGTCAAAATCAAAACATCGCCACTACCTATGAGGAACAACTACGGCAGGTGGAGGAAAAAACCAAAGAGCAATTAAACCAGCAGGAGGCAAAAATCAGTGGCTTGTCGCAAGAAAAACAATCCATTGATTCCAGTTATCGCTATGCCACCCGAAAACTGGAGTACCTGAGTAAGGAGCAAATGATCGATTCAGTGGTGCTGGCGCAACAGGAACGGGAAATTCAAACCCAAAAGACGTTAATTGCCGAAAAGGAACTGGAAAAGGAAAAAAGTGATTCTTTGCGCAATCTTCTGGCTTTGGTATTGGTCTTTATGGGGGTCATCGCCGTGCTTTTTTACGCCCGGTACCGCGCCAAAAGAAAAACGGCCAACGAATTGCAGCAAAAAAACAAACTGGTAGAAGCCGAACAACAGCGCAGTAATACCTTATTGCTCAATATTTTGCCGCCTGCTATTGCCGAAGAGTTAAAAGCCCGTAATAAAGTGGCTGCCCGTAAATACGATCAGGCAACCGTGATGTTTATTGATTTTAAGGGCTTTACCCACGTTGCCGAACAACTCAGTCCGGAAATGCTGGTAGAGGAACTTGATTTTTGTTTTTCTAATTTTGACCGCATCATCGGACAGTACCGCATCGAAAAAATCAAGACCATCGGCGATGCGTACATGTGCGCGAGCGGCCTTTCGGATATGAATGCCAGTCCATCGGATATTGTAAAAGCGGCCCTCGAAATTCAGGACTTTATGTTGGCCCTCAAAGCCGAACGCCTCAACCGCGGCATGCCTTATTTTGAAGCCCGGGTAGGTATCCACGTTGGACCGGTGGTTGCCGGGGTGGTAGGTGCCAAAAAATTTGCCTATGATATTTGGGGAGATACCGTGAATATCGCAGCCCGCATGGAAGAGGCTTGCGAGCCAGGTCACGTAAATGTGAGTGAAGCAGCCCATTGGCTCGCCAAATACGAATTTGAATGGCAATACCGTGGCAAAGTGGCCGCGAAGAATAAGGGGATGATGGATATGTATTATGTTACCTCGGTTAAGCAATTCTAGGAAGGGGAGGAGTGGAGAAAAAAGGGGTTCCGCGGAAAAAAAGGGTTCCACGGAGGAGCCCGGAGGTACGGAGTTGCACAGAGTTTTTATTTCTTCTGTGTCAAGATTTGCTCAATTCCGACACAACAACATTTTAAAATCCACCCATGTCGCCGATTAGCAAGCCGCATCACTGGAAACTGAAACGCATGCGCTATTTTTGAAGAACGAAAACACCTTCACCTTCAAAATGCTGAAACCATGCGAAAAATCTGCTTAACCTTACTGTATGCTTGTTTAGTGTTTACCACCCAGGCGCAATTTTCTTACGCCACTTTTTTTGAAGATTACGAAACCAAGCCTTGTCCCTTTGATGCGACCAAAACCATTAGTCAGCCGAAAAACTGGATTGTTTACCAAACCCTAAACGGCGCCTGGGATGGACCGGTCGATTCAAGCCGCTGTATTGCCGCTACCCTATCGGGTTCCAACGGGATGAAAATCGACTTAACCCAAATTGATCCAGCCAAGCCTTTGTTTGTGCGCGCCAAAGCCCAGGAGTTTTTTTTCACACCCTCGCTCACGCCCAACAGCCTTTTTAATTTAAACTTTTACGGAACCGTATCCGATACCAGTGTACATATAAAAACGGGTGCCAATTGCGTAGAATCGGTGTGTTCTGGCGTTTTTTTAGGCATAAATATTCCGGGCGAGGTGCGCAATCAATCGGGTTTGATGACGCAATACGGGAACTACCTGGAGATCGGCACCTGCTTTCCATCGGAGTTTTTTATAGAACAAACCTTGCGCGACCTGGTACTCAAGTTTCAATTTGAGGCAAATGCCGTGTTGACCAACCGCACGCTCCAACTATCCTATGTTCAAATCAACGAAACCTTCGGCGAAACCGGTTATTTGACCGAAGTGATTGCATCCCCTTTTAATTACAATACGAGCACGAATACCTATGAAATGAACATTGCCGAAGCGGTTCCGTTCTCTTTTTCACAGACATTTCTGATGTTGTACACACAGCCGGGTTTTCCAAGCGCTGCGAATCCGTCGTATGTGGAGGCGCGCCCGGAACCCAATAGCACTGTGCAGGAAACCATTAATTTGAATGTAGAAAGTTTTCAAACGCTTGAAATACAGCCATTTACTTATTTAAGGGGTGCTTTGGTTGAAGGCAATGACACTTTGCGGCATATTGCCAACTTGGTGAACAACGGCGGCGACCTTTGCTTTAATTTTATTGACCTCGTTTTTGACAACGGCAATGAATATCGACACAGTGGCGGCACGCTTACCATGCAAAGTTCTTTTTCCTGTATGCAATACCGCAGTGGCAGCGCATTAAGGGTAACCAAGGGGGCCGAATTGTATTATGGCAATGAAGGCATGGGCATGCTGGCACTGTGCGCAAACAGCACGATGGTGTTGGAAGCGGATGCGACCCTCGTTTTTGATGGCGTATTAAATATGTCGGAATGCAATGATTTGCTTCCTTCCCAGCAGATTTATATGGATTTGCCGCCAGGTGCGCGCCTGATTTTTACCAAAAATGCCCACCTCACCAATCAATTCAGCAAAGACCAACAGATGAAATTGAATGTGCGCATGTTGGGCGGTACGCTGGATGATTCGGCATTAAGCCCTGCAGATCGTGCCCTGATTCAGCGCATTTACCCCGAACCGGAAGCCAATTTGGCCAATAACCTGCGCGTTTCACCAAATCCTTTTGAGGCGGCATTAAACCTGGAATGGAATGCCGCTTTTGCTGAAACGCTGCAAGTAGATTGGCTGGATGCACAGGGAAAATTATGGCAAACGGAAAAGCGCTCCATGGAAAAAGGGCTCAATACCTGGTCGGTGGCACCAAATGTACCGGCTGGGGTGTATTTTTTGCGATTTTCGGGTAGTTCGGGGTGGTTTGTTAAGAAGGTAGTTCGGTTTTAGAGGGAAGAGGGACACAGCGTTGCGCAGAGGAACGGAGGGACACGGAGAAAAAAAGGGGCACGGGGGCACTGAGGTAAAAATGTTTAGCAAGTACCTAATAATCAAATAGTTTGGTTAGATCAAAAAACGCTGTGTCCCTCCATTCCTCCGCGTAACGCGTACCTCTCTGAATCTCGTGGAACGCCCCTTTCTACACCGCCGCAACCATCTCCCGCAACAACACCGGATCTTTTTCAAGGGCGTTGCCCACCACAATCACATCGGCGCCCGCTTTCAGGTTGGCGGCCACTTTTTCGGGCGTACGAATGCCGCCACCCACAATTAAAGGCACTTGGATGGCACTACTTACTGCTTCAATCATGCTTTCCGACACCGGATTGAGGGCACCTGAACCGGCATCAAGGTACATGAGTTTGAGGCCAAGCATCTCGCCTGCCAGGGCGGTACACACCGCAATATCGTCTTTAGCCGCCGGAATCGGGTACGTATTGGACATATACTGCACAGAGGTGGTTACACCGCCATCAATCAGCATATAGCCGGTGGAAATGATTTCGAGGGGTGACATTTTCAGAAACGGAGCAGAAATAACGTGTTGCCCGATCAATAATTCCGGATTACGGCCACTGATGAGCGACAAAAAGAGGAGCGCATCGGCTCGATAACTCAGTTGGAAGGAATTGCCCGGAAAGAGGATCAGGGGGATATCGCAGCGCTGGCGGATATTGGTCAGCAGGGCATCCAGCATGTTGTTGACCACCAGACTGCCGCCGATGAAGAAGTAATCAACACCACATTCGAGGGCCAGATCGAGGGTTTGTTCCAGTTTTTTGAGTCGGAGTTTATCGGGATCCAGGAGGACTGCAAATTTTTTTTCGCCGAGTCGTTTGGCTTCCTGGAGTTTGGCGTAAAGGTTATTTTGTTGGTTGAGCATGTTTTGAGTACGATGATTAGTGTGCAAATTCCAATAGTTTCGATCGAATATCGGCAGGCTGGTTTCCTCTTGCTTTATCGGCAAAAGCGCCCTTCGCATCAATGATAAAATATTGTGGAATGGCTTCGACGCCATAAACCTTTGCGATATTTTGAGGCTTGCCGGCACTCGCCAACATATTATACCCGGCAAACGCCCTTGCCGTTAGGGCCTCCTTCCAATTTTCCGGATTTTCATCGATCGATACATTGATAATTTCAATCCCTTTTGCACTTAAATCGGGCGCATAAGCATCTAAATATTCCATTTTTTTGATGCACGCACCGCACCAACTTGCCCAGAAATTCAAATATACTACTTTCCCTTTAAATTGTGCGAGCGTGGTATTTTTCCCGTTGACATCCAACCCCGAAAAGAGCGGTGCGGGTGTTCCGGGGGAGACTTTTGCAAATTTTTGATACAAATCGGCCACCTTTTCATCATAGCCCGGCACCCGATTGTTTTGCATAAAATCGTTAAAAAGTGGCAATATTTCGCGGTATAGTTCAATAGAAAATGCAATGTTGATCATTTCTGAACGAAAAAAGGCAAGGGGTTTGCCTTCCAGCAAGGTTCCGGAGCGTTCATATTGACCCGCCCAAAACCGATCCGTTTTATCTGATTTTGATTGTTGGCGCGCCATCAATGCAAGCAAATATTGGCGGTACCATTCGCTGCCTATCATCGGATGCTGGGTAGGTGCATCGTATAAAAAATCAAAAAAGGGCGCATCTACCCGGTGAATATTTCCAAACACATGACCATACACCAGGAGGTGGTAAGCCCAATAATAGGTTATTTCGGCAGATAAAAACGCGCGGAAATCGCTGCTCAAGGCATTGGGGTTTTGGGTATTAAATTCGTCCAACAGGGTGGTTGCTGCCAATTTTCGGTGGTCCATGGAATCGCGAAACGGACCAGGCGACAAGGCTTCCATCATTTGATTCATTGGTACCTCCACGGTTGCCCACCATTGCCCTATTTTGAAACGCACATTGTTAAATTCATCAAAATCTTGCAGGTTTTCCTGCAAATAAGTTTGTAGCAGCACATTGTTGGCGCCCGCTTTTCCAGAAAACTGAGCAACAAGTGGAAATTTAAAAGCATCCGCACGCAGTTCCAGGGTATCATTTGGGGAAAGGAACAAGGGCAGGCGCTCCTCGTTGAATTCTAAAAACACGAGTTGGGGCTCTGTCAGATTGAATTCAAAGGAAAACTCCATCTTGAAATTCAACTCTCTGCGGTAGGTATCACTTTTGCCGTCAATATAATAATGCGGCACAATCACGCCAACTCGATCACTCGAAAAGGCATTGCGAAAGGTGCCATAAATTAGCGCCGCCTGGGCATGCCAAGCGCTAGCCAGGCAAAAAAACATCAAAAAAAGCCGTTTAGACATCCTATTCCGGTATTAATTATTGGTAGCAAAACAAAAGCGAAAGGTACGGAAAAGGAATATTGCGGGATGGTTAACTATTTGCCGGATTTCTTAACTTTGAGGATTCAATCCACCCTAACATTTATCCAATGAAGCAGATCGCCTTTATTTGCCTGTTTTTTCTACCCGCGCTGCTGACCAGTCAGGAACAGTTCAGCCTTTCCTTCGCGGTGTCCCCCGATATTTCCTATTGGACTAACAGTCAGATTACTCAATCTTACAGCAAGCAACTTCCGCAATTGGGATATCGAATGGAAGCGAACGGGGTTTACCAATTTCATCCCAAATGGAGCGTGCGGGCTGGCTTGGGTTATGCCCGGATGAATTTTCGGGCGCGGTTGAAAAGCCTGCAATGGCCCAGCCAAAACAACAATGGTCAGTTTGACCCCTTACTTTCAGGTGAAAACGTGCAGGATATACACACAAACACCAAACTCATCTACCTTCCCCTGGGTATCCGGCGTCAGATCGGGGCCGGTTTTTATGCTGATCTGGAAACAACCACGAATGTGATTTTCGCTACAAATGCCGATCTTATCCTGCGTCCAGGTTTTGGACTAGGATTAGGTTGGGAACATCAAACGAAAAGAGGCCATTTTCTTTTTCTTCAACCCAGTTTTCGGTATATCGTAAACAAGGCCTTCGAGGGAAATCTTGCCAGCTACAACAGCAATCCATATAGTATGGGTATTGCGTTGGGTGCTCGGGTGTTTTTGAATAACTAATACCCCCTTACTTCTTCAACCCAATTTCCCGCAAACGTTCATCCAAATACGCTCCAGCCGTAATCGGCGCGTAATGCAATGGATTTTCATCGGTTACGCAGGAAGGCAAACAAGTCAGATCCATGGTAACCCGCGGATGCAGGAAAAACGGAATACTCAGGCGCGATAAGTGCCAGGATGCACGCGGTGGATTAACCACACGGTGGGTGGTACTTTTCAGGTAATTGTTGGTAAGGCGTTGCAACATATCGCCCACGTTGATGACAATTTCGTCATCCTCAGGCATAATATCCACCCAAGTATCCTGGGCATTGAGCAATTGCAAACCACCTGCGCTGGCCCCGACAAGCAGGGTTATGAGGTTGATGTCTTCGTGTTGTTCGGCACGGATAGCGCTGGCGGGCTCTTCGGTAATCGGCGGATAATAAATGGAGCGCAAAATAGAGTTGCCATGTTCGATTTTATCATCGAAATAGTCTTCACCAATTTCGAGAAAAATAGCGATGGCTTTGAGCAACTGTGCACCTGCAACTTCAAATTGGCGGTATAATTCGAGTCCTAAAGCAGCAAAATCCGCCACTTCCGCCACCACTACATTATCCGTTGGGTAGGCACTTTTTAAAGGATGTCCATCTGGAACTTCCTGTCCAATTTGGAAAAACTCCTTTAAATCGGCTACTTTCGATTGTTTGGCGTGTTCTTTTCCAAATGAAGTGTAGCCACGTTGTCCGGCCATGCCAGGCACCTCGTATTTCCTTTTTACCTCGTCGGACAAGGCAAAAAAGCGGTTTGAGTTTTCATAAAATGCATCTACCAGGCTTTTAGGAATGCCGTGGTTGACCACCGCAACAAATCCTACATGGTGAAAAGCATGGCCCAGCGCTTGCACAAAGGTGGTGCGCTGTTCGGCATTACCCTGAACAAACTGGGAAAGATCGACGGTAGGTATTCCTTTTTCTGGCATGATAACCGCAAATTGGTGGTGAACTAACGAACAATTTTCAGACTAAGATCAAGTGGAAGGGCAGAATGCGTGAGGGAACCTGCCGAGATAAAATTCACGCCGGTATGGGCGTATTTGCGCACATTGTGCAAGGTAATACCGCCTGAGGCTTCCGTTTCGAAGCGGCCATTGACATGCGCCACGGCTTCTGCCAGGATCGGAATTTCGAAATTATCGAGCATGATGCGGGTGATGCCACCTGCTTCCAGGGCCTGGCGTACTTCAACGAGGTTTCTTACTTCAACGGTAATACCCAGGTTCAGGTTGTGTTCCTGCTGGTATGCATGCGCGCGCTCGATGGCCTGTTGTACCCCACCCGCGGCATCTACATGGTTGTCTTTAATCATAATCCAGTCGTACAAACCCCAGCGGTAGTTTTCACAACCGCCTATTTTGACCGCCCATTTTTCCAGAAAGCGGATCAACGGCGTGGTTTTGCGTGTGTCGAGCACTTTTACAGGCAAATCGCCCACTTCAAAGGCAAAACGGCTTGCCAGGGTGGCGATACCACTCATGCGCTGCATGGAATTCAGTACCAAACGTTCGGCCTGCAAAATAGCGCGGGTATGTCCCTCTACTTCAAATGCCTGCTGCCCATAAAGTACATCCTCCCCATCCACTTTATGGATCGTTAAAGTACTGCTTGGGTCGATGCGCTGGAAAATATGTTGTGCCAGTTCGATGCCGGCAATAACGCCATAATCTTTCACTTTCAAGACGGCCTTACTCCTGCTATCTGCGGGGATGGTGGCTAAAGACGTATGATCTCCCGCGCCCACATCTTCAAGCATAGCAGCGGTAATAAAATCATGAATCAGTTCGTCGGTAATTTGTGCGGGGCGCAAGTTCATATCTTGGTTCAATTGATGTTAAATTTTAATTCGTTTTCCATTTAATGTTACAACCGCCAGAAGGTCGCTGTGGGGTTGGAATCGCTTGTCCGTGCAGTAAGGCCTCCAATGCGGCGCGCAAATCAGCGCCAGTAACAGGTACCGGGTTGCGTTTTGGGCGGCTTTCATCGAGTTGGCCCCGGTACACCAATTTTAAATCTGCATCAAACAAATAAAAATCAGGCGTACAGGCGGCATCGTACGCGCGGGCGACTTCCTGATGTTCGTCGTAAAGGTACGGAAAGGTATAACCAACCGCATGCGCTTGTTCGGTCATTTTATCGGGTGCGTCTTCCGGGTGGGCTTCCACATCATTGCTGCTGATGGCGATAAACCCGATGCCTTGTGCCTGATAGGCCTGGGCGATGCGGACAATTTCGTCGTTGACATACAGTACATAAGGGCAATGATTGCAGATAAACATCACCAGTGTACCGCGGGTACCGATCATATCCTGGAGGGCACGTTTTTGACCACTAACGGTGTCCAAAAGTTCAAAGGGGGGCGCAATGGTACCGAGTGGCAGCATTACGGATTCAGTATAAGCCATTGTGACCGTTTTTTATTTTTGCTTACAATTTTGATTAATTCCGGCAACGAAATGGGTAACGGCATCAATTTTGGTAGCCGTTTCGGCGCCTTGAAAACCTGTAATCATTTCATTTTTAATGGTTTGCAAATATTGGCTGAGCAGATCACCAGCAAGGGGTGTATAACTCCAATGCCAGCGTTCTTCTTCGTAACCTTGGGGCCGTTCGGGGCCTTTGGCAGTATAAGGTTGGCAAAAACCGAATGCGCTTGCGTGTTGCTGCAGCCAATCGTAGGTACTGGCATATTTACCGCCTTTTTTGAAAGCCGGATTATTCAGGTCGTTGAGATCAATATCAGTACCCCAATGGTGGCGTGAAGTGCCAGGCATGGCCGAATATTCCAGGATTTTGCGCGCACGTTGCTCAGCACCAGGGGCGTCTTTGGCAAAACGCGTCCATTTCCCTTCCCAAATTTGTTTTTGTTGTTGAAACGTCCGGGTGGAGGAGATAATTTTAAGATTTATCTTGTCCTTTTGTGCTGCGGCAAACATTTTTTTAAATGCCTCAAACGTTTCTTTATGCAGGTACATGCCCGGCTTGTCGGTGTAAGGCTTCCCCACGGCTACAAAGGAAGGGTGCTTGGTTGGGTCAAATTTGCCCAGCAGGTATGCCGTTTCTACCTGCGAAACCTGTGCAACAGGGACAGAGGTTGCTTTTTCGGCCCGTTTTTCGGTTGCAGCATCGTTGGCGCAGCCCAGTCCGCCCAAAAAAAGTACCAGAATAAAAATGCTTATGGTGCGCATGATATTTCGAATGGTTCAATCATTTTTTTCAGCGCTTCTTTTGTAAAAGTGCCGGGTTCGCGCCAGCACTCCACGCCGTTTTTATATAAAATAAAGGTAGGAACCCCCATGATTTTCATAGAAACGGCAAGGTCGAGGTATTCATCAACATCTACCTTTACAATTTCCAGTTGAGGGTGCATTTCCTGCTGTAAGGCATCAAGTACGGGAAACATCGCCTTGCAGGGTCCGCACCAGTTGGCCCAGAAATCGACCAAAACCAATTTGTCCGAATTATTAATTTTTTCCAGAAAAGCGACCATGATGCGCGCATTTGAGGCTGCAAGATACCGCTTGATCTGTCCGCACGCCGATATTTTTTTGCAAAAAGCGAAAAGCGGGGTGCTAAAATGTAGTCGCCCGGACAATCCACTCTTATGAAAAAGGCGACATTTGTTCGGAAATCAACCAACCTATTCACAAAACAAACAACTTTTATGAAATTCAGTTTCGATCTTTTGCTGCGTGTTGTCGTTGCAGGTATTTTGTTACAAACCCTTTATTTCAAGTTTACAGGCGCAGAGGAAAGCCGATATATATTTTCTACCCTGGGCGCAGAGCCTGTTGGGCGCATTGGATCGGGCGTAATTGAATTAATTGCAGCGGTGCTTATTTTATATCCGGCAACCACCGGGATTGGTGCGGTTTTATCGCTGGGTGTTATTAGCGGCGCGATTTTGAGCCATTTGGCCATTTTAGGCATTGAAATCAAGGGCGACGGTGGTCTGTTGTTTTACCTTGCCTTGGTGGTATTTGTCGGTAGTATCTTATTGATTTGGCCGCGGCGTAAAAGTTTGCCGATTGTAGGTGGGCTTTTTGCCTAAAATTAAATGCGGGGCACGCTGTTGATGATGACCAGGAACACCAGGGCCAGTTTCATGGATTGCGAAATGCGCGGGCCCAATTGATCGTCAATGGCCCAATCACGCGGATCATTTGGGCGGAGGGTGTACAGGTAAAATTTGCCATCGGTGGCGTCATTTACCAGCCATTCGTCCAGTTGTGTGGTGTATTTGCTTTTAAGTTGCAGGGAAACATTGTTATCGGTAACACGCCACTCGGTAAAATTGCGGGGAAACGTAGTACGCATGGTAATAATATCCCCTTGGTAGGAACGCAATTCCCATTCTCCGGGATTGTCTTTCCATTTAACTTTAATGACGCCTTGTTCTTCGCCGAGTTGGTAATCCCATTCCGACCAGTCGTCGCGCACATTAAGCCAGCGTTGTTTCAGTTCGCCTGTTATGGTTTCTTCGGGTGGTTCGGGTTCGGGGTCATCCTCCGGGATATTGGGGTCGGGTGGCGGAATCGTGAACAAGTCCCACTCCACAAAAGCGTCGTTCCAGCGCGTACTGATGCTGCTCAACCGTTGGGCCGAGGCCTGGGTTGAGCAGCATATTACCAACAAGATCAAAAAGCGGTGCACAGAAAGCATGGTTGCAAGTTGTAGGCATTTGATCTTGAAAATGTGTTAAAACGGCAAATCGTCCATATTTCCGCCCGTATTAGCGGGAGGGGTTTCGGAGTAATTTGGGAACGGGTCGGTTGGGAAACGATCGTCTTGCGTGGGTTTTGAACTGGTATTGTTGCCACTGCCCGATTCGCTGCCTTTTTCCATACGCCATGCATTCAGGTTGGTCAGGTATTTACCATTCCATTCTCTGCCGCGCAAATCGAACGACACCTTTACTTTATCGCCTTCGCTGTATTCGTCGAGCATCGCACAACGATCTTGTACGGCCTGGAATTTAATCAATTGTGGATAGTTCCCATCGGGTACTTCTAATACAAACTCGCGTGCCTGAAAACTGGCCGATTTTGATTCTGTGGGGAAAATGCGGTGGAGTTTACCTTCTACTTCGAAAGCCATTTTTTAGTGATGAGTGGTGAGTGATAAGTGATGAGTGTCGAGTTGGACTTATATCGTAAGCCTGGGTTGGTTTATTTGAGTTGGAAAAGGAATTCGTAATACCCTGGACGTTCGGGGGTTAGCACGTATTTTAATTTTTTGGCCACAATAAAGCGCTGCATGGTGGAAAAAAGAAACACTTCCGGAACTTCTTCATGGATGATTTCTTGTGCGGCCACGTACATTTTATTGCGGGCTGTTTCGTCCTGACAAACGCGAATGGCCATAATCAGGCTATCCAGTTGGGCATTCGAAAAGCGGCTGCGATTGTCGCCATTGGGTGCAAATTGGCTTGAATGGAACTGTTGATAGAAATCATCCAGGCCCGTATTGAGTCCGGCAGCACTAACAGATGCCTCGTAATCGCCCGTTATGGCGCGCAGTGTTGCAGGACTTATGTCCATAGACTCTATAACAAAATCAATACCCGCCTGGCGGGTTGTTTCGCGAATGGCCTCTATCAGGTCCTTTACCACCGAAACCGAAGTTGATGCTAAAACATTGATTACCAGCTCTGTTTGTTTACCATCGCCCAAGTTTTTATCTACAATACCATTGCCGTTGGTATCTTTCCAACCAGCATCTGCGAGCAGGGTTTTGGCGCGTTGCAGATCAAATGGATATAAACTTACTGATTTTGCATAATAGGATTTGCTGCTGTGCACCGGTGCTACAATTCGGTTTGCAAAACCTTTGAAAACATTGCCAATCAGGTTGTCGTAATCAATGGCACAAGCAATGGCTTGGCGCACCCGTTTATCCGAAAGTTTGGGGTTCGTTAGGTTTAACAATAAGCGGTTGTATTGAGGCGCCCAACGCTGTTCGAAGTTGTAGTATTTATTGATAGATGTATCTTGTTCCCAAAGTTTAAACCTGGAAGGATTGATACCATACACCAGATCCAGCTCTTTGGTTTTGAGCATGGTTTCAATGCCGGGCTCTTCCCGAATAAGTTTGTAGTTAATTTGCTTTGGGTAAGCAGCCAAATACGGATACTTGCTGGCTAGACCATCTCCCCACCAATTGTCTTTTTTTACCAGGGTTACCATTTGCTCGGTAAACTGGGTTATTTTATACGCACCGCACCCACTGATAAAATTAAGATCATTGCCATATTTTGGCTGTTTAAATTCGGTTGCGGCAGCAATTAACCGCGGATCCGAAAGTAACTGCGAGTCGGGTTTTTCAACCAATAAGCTGGAAAGTGAAATATCCTTCAAATTTCCTGCGGCATCATACACATAGGCGGGCATGATGGGTATTTGGCACAAAGAACTAACGCCCAAAATATAGGGCTCCGAAAGAAACACCGTAAATTTCTTTGGATTAGCAGCATCCACTTGTACCCCTTTAATATAATTGTAATATCCACGCCATTTATCCATTTCTTGAACCCCCCGATTGAATACCAATTTGAAGGTAAATTCAAAATCATACCCCGTAATTGGCGTTCCATTGTCCCATTTAGCAGCCTCCAACATTTCAAAATCGTAGGCAATCAGGCCTTTTTGTGGTCCATCGGTTACCGTGCGCGGCTGCGGAATGGATTTAATCATCAAGGGCTCGAGCGTGCTTTTTTCGGCATCAAACATGCCGAGCGGGAGCATCATGCGGGAACACAAATGAGAAGTTGCACCCAGCGAACTCATAAACGGATTGAGCGTTTTGGGTAATGCATTCATCTGAATGTTCAGCACCGCTGGTCCTGGATCTGTTTTGGGCCTCAGCGAATAATAAAGGAGCAGCGCAAGAAAGAAGATCGCCGCCAGGATAATCCAGCGACGTGGCGAACGGTTATTGTTCATCATGGTCTATAAGTTTCGGTAAAAATAAGTAAGGTTTCTGGATTAAACAAAGCGATCTTTCCACTCCGGACGTGGCAGCATGCATTGCTCCTGTTTTCCAAACCAACGGTACCGATTACGGGCAATCCAATTGTACACGGTATTTCGGATAAAACGCGGAATAATTTTAAACACCACCGCCAAGGAATAGATTCCACCGAGTTGCCGACAAATTTCGAGGGCCGCATCGGAACGCAGAAAAATTCGATTGCCCGAAACCAGGGTTGCCGTATCCAGCGATCCCGGGGTACGACCAAACTGCCGCAGCAATTTTTCCCCCGTTTCCGATTGTAAGGCAGCAAATTTAAATACCCGTTTTTTATCGCGCAGTAAAATCCACTGAACCGATGCATTACAAAGGTTGCAAACGCCATCGAATAGCAGAATATTTTGAGGGTCGGTAGCCATATTTTGATTTAATGCCATGTCTTTAAGTTTGCTGGAGGCAGCCAAGATGAAATTGAAATTTTTATCGTTATTTGTGTGTTGTAAGCCTATCCTTCTTCTGCCCAGCGCACCTATACTCAGAACATGCCTACTGCTCTCACGATTGTCTTTGTTGGTCTTACTATTTTTATGTCGCATTATTTTGCGACGCTCTTTACCCGTACCAAAATACCCGATGTGCTTTGGTTATTTTTGATTGGGTTGTTGTTGGGGCCTGTCACGGGCACCGTACATACGGCTACTTTTGGCGCGGTTGGGCCGGTTTTTACCACCATTACCCTTGTTTTTATTCTTTTTGAAAGCGGTATTGACCAGCGCTTGGAGCCGCTGATCAACGCGCTCGGCGGCACTGCCAAAATTACCACTTATAACTTTGTGGCGACTTGTTTGGTTGCAGGGAGCATCGTGTATTTTGCAACTGACCTGGGCCTTTTGCGGTCGCTGATGCTGGGCAGTATTGTAGGGGGAACTTCATCTGCCGTGATTACCACCTTGGCCAAAGCGTTTCCGATGGCCAAACGGACGAGCACCATCCTGGTCCTGGAGTCTGCTTTTTCGGATGTGTACACGCTCGCCGTGCCGCTTACCCTGCTTTCTGCCTATAAAATTGGGCGCGTGGATGTGGCTTATGTCACCGGACAAATGATTGCAGCCTTTATTTTGGCGGCTATGTTGGGCATTGTGGGTGCATTTTTATGGAGTGTGTTGCTCAATCGCATGCGCACCCTGCAAAATACGGTGTTTACCACGCCTGCTTTTGTGTTTATTATATATGGCATTGTCGAATTACTCAATTACTCCGGCCCGATTGCCGCTTTGAGTTTTGGCATTACCCTAGGCAATATTGATGTGCTGGGACCGCCCATTATGAAAAATGTCATTTCCCGCAAACCGATTTCACTGACGGAAGTGGAGCGCGCGTTTTTTTCAGAAGCAGTATTTTTATTGCGCACTTTTTTCTTTGTTTATATTGGTATTTCCGTGCATTTGGAAGACTGGTGGCCGCTGATGCTGGGCGCAACGATCACCGGCGCCTTGTATTTGGTGCGCATTCCGATTGTACGCCTGTCTGTCCCGCGCGAAACACCGCTGAAAGACGCTGCTTTTATGGCTGTAATGATTCCCAAAGGGCTGGGGGCCGCCGTTTTGGCGTCTTTACCCGCCCAACAAGGGGTAGAAGGTGGGGAAATGATTCAATCTATCGTGTTTTCCATTATTTTATGTACCACGATCATGACTACCATCCTTACGTTTTTGGTCGATAAAACCTGGGTAGCGAACCTATACGGGTTTATTTTCCGAATGCTTGGGATACGCGGGCCCAAATCGGAGCCCGCGCCGGAGCCGGTTGAAATTGCGCCCATTATAGATGTACATGCCGAGATTCGGGCGGCTGAAGAAACACTGAACACGGAAAATGTTGTTGAAGTGGAAACGGAAACAGCGTCAGAAACGACCTCGGAAATACCCCCAGATGATACGGTCCCGGAAACAGAAAACCCCGAAGAACCTAAGTCCTAAAAAAAGAAAAACCGCCTAACTTTCGTCGGGCGGACTCCTAAAATTAAATGAAAACAATCTTCCTACTGTAATGTGTATCTTGATCTGTGTGGTTTAAACCCAACAGGACTTTTACTTTTTTCTTTATACGAGTAATTGGTTTTGGGGTCACAATGCAGGGCAATAATTTTTATCACGCATATTATTACAGGCACTTAGTACATTCTCGCTACTTTTGCCCGACGCTGC
>Ga0247834_1001471_pt1 | contig 40098 bp, 34 predicted proteins | sample LaCruzMarch2015__8_FD_187118 | JGI IMG/M metagenome (GOLD analysis project Ga0247834, IMG submission 187118) | Freshwater microbial communities from meromictic Lake La Cruz, Castile-La Mancha, Spain - LaCruzMarch2015_12m | ecosystem: Environmental > Aquatic > Freshwater > Lake | place: Spain... | reverse complement strand
TCGCCTTCTCCCTCGCCTTCTCCCTCGCCTTCTCCCTCGCCTTCGCCTTCGCCTTCGCCCTCGCCTTCTCCCTCGCCACCGGTGAGGCCGAAGAACTCGACGGCCACCAGGCTGCCGCACAGGTTTTCGTCGAGGACAAACGCGGCGGCGGTGCCGCAGGCCGGCGGGTCGACGGGGGTGCCGTGGGCCATGCCGGCGACGGTGACGGTCTCCACCAGCGGGTCGGTGCCGTCGAGCCAGCGGCGGGTGGTGACGTCGCCGACGGTGGTGGTCGTCGTCGGAGCCGCGGTCACGCCATGGAGTCCCGTGAATTGCAGGGCGAGGTCGGCGGTATTTTTGGGGTCGACGGTGGTGTCGCTGGTGCCGTGGACCGCCAGCAGCCGGGGCCAGGTCCCGGTGTGGTCGACGACGTCGGTGACGCGGGCCGCCCACTGGGCCTGGCTGCGGGTCACGCTGCCCCCCAGACACGAAAACGCCTCCACGAGGCCCACACCACAGCGGTAGGGCACGCCGGCGAAGGCAGCGCCAGCAGCGAAGGTGTCAGGGGCCGTCGCCAACAGCACCGCCGTCATGGCGCCACCAGCGCTCAGACCCGTGACAAAGATGCGAGCAGGATCGACGTCGTGGCGGGCCCGGAAGCTGGCCACCATCGCCAGCAGCGAGGCCTGCTCGCCAACGCCTGTGCCGTGGTCCCCGGCCTCAAACCAGTTGAAGCAGCGCTGTTGGTTGTTGGCGGTGGCGGTCTCGGCGACGATGACGCCAAAGCCGAGGTCGTCGGCGAGGGCGATGAGGCCGGCGGCGGCGGCATAGCCCCGATCCTGGGAGCAGCCGTGGAGCACCAGCACCAGGGGCATGGGCGTGGTCGCTCCAGCCGGCACGTGCTCGAGCATCACCAGATTGCCGGGGTTTTCCCCCGGGGTGGTGCCGAACGAGGCCACCACACCGAGGGCGAGGGCGGGCTGGGTGCCGAACAGCCAAGCACCGAAAAAGACAGCGGAAATTCGACCACGAAGTGGTCGAATAGTTCTGATAATTCCAATACTTGGCGCTGCGCCAAGTATTGGAAATGCAGCGGTTCGGCTCATGGCCCACAGACCTAGCAGCCGGGATCGCGGCCGTCGCGCGGCACAATGACGCGGCGCGTCAGGACGAGCGCTGCCGGCCATCGACCTCAGTGATCGGTGGCGGTGCCCTCAAAGGAGAAGACCTCGCCGTCTTCGTCGACGCACTCGCCCGCGCTCTCGACGACGAGGCCGTCGCGGTTGGCGGCCGACGACGAGCCCGACCAGGTGCAGACGAAGGTGCCGTTGCCGCCGTGGACCTCCAGGCTGGCGCTGGCGGTGGCCTCACCGGCGTCGAAGCGATGGCCTTCAGCGGCCAGGGTCACCGACACGCTCTCGCTCTGGCCGCCGTCTTCGTCGACGAAGGTCAGGATGTCGAGGCGACCACGACCACCGAGGTCGTCGGTCTCGGCCGCGAAGCGGAGGCCGGCGGACATGCGGGTGCGTTCCTCGACGCCGTCGTCGAACAGGCCCCGCTCCTTGCGCTTCTGGCCGGCGTCGAAGTCCGAGGCGAACACGAGTTCGATGGCGTCGTTGTCAAGGGCCTGGGTGATTTCCACCGCGATCTGACCCTCAAAGGTGGTGAGCATCTCGTCGTCGATGGAGCTCTCCCAGCCCTGGAACTCGACGCCGAGTTCGCTCTTGTTGGCGTCGTCGACGATGCTGTTTTTGAGGCCGAGCTTGATCTTGCCGCGCGCTTCTTCGTCGGCCTCGCCCACCCGCAGCAGACAGGAGTCGATGGTGAGTTCGGCGTCGCACTCGTTGCCGAGCTCGCAGCCATCGAAGGTGGCGATGCCGGCCACGAGGCCGCCGACGCAGAAGACATCGCCCATGTCCTCGAGGACGCCGGTCTGGATCGGCAAGGCGTTGGCAGTGTCGCCGCCACCCTGGTTGAGCTTCAGCAGGTTGACGAAGCCTTCGGCGGCGGTGGCGCCATCGGTGCGGAACAGATCGCGGGTCACGCGGGTCATGGTGTCGTTGTCGACGACGCCCTGGGGATCATCGAGATAGCCACGCACCAACTCGGGAGTGAGGCGCTGGCCACAGCCGGTCCCCATCGTCATCGCCGCCGTCGCCGCCACCACCAATGCCACGCGCTTCGTCATGCTGTGCCTCATGTGTGGCCAGACAGTACCACCCACTCCGCAGGCTGCACGGCCCCACAGAGGGCGGAGGTGTGACGCCGACCTCGCCATATCTGCCCCGGCGAATGAATGTTCCGGTTGGGCCGGGTCACCCGGCGACGGTCTGGATGGGGTCTTTTTGCCCGCTGTCTTTCCGGCGGGATCAGCGAAAGCGGCGTCGGCTGCCGCGTTCGAAGGGCTTCGGCCACGACGGCACCCGAATGGCGCCGTCGTCGTCGTCGGGCGCGTACCAGCCCAGCACGTGAAACGACTGGGCGGGCATGAAGCCCTGCCCGAGCAGCCATTGCACGCGGCCGGGCTCAGCCCGGTGGACGGCGGTGTCGAGGACCACCAGCACGTGCCCCGGCGAGCCGCCCACCACGAGGAGGTCTCCGGGCCGGACCTCCCCCGTCACGGGGATGGTGTCTTTGGCCAGGGACATGGAGCCCGCGTACATGAACACCGTCTCCAGCCAGCTCCGCCAGCGGCGGGCATCGTTGACGGTGTCGTCGATGGCGTCGCCGCTCTTCTGCCAGACGAGCTTGTTGCCCCGGGCCACGGCCCGTTCGCCGGCGCGATAGCGGGACCAGGGAATCGGATCGCCGCTGGTGGCATGAAACGACAACGTCTGGGTGGCGCCGCGGGACCGTTGGTACTCGGCGTAGAGGCGGATGGCGCTGTCGGCACACTGCTGCAAATCGCTGGCGCCGACGTCGAGGTCCACCACTGCCCGGGCCCAGGGCGCAGCGACGGTGCCGCCGTGAAAGGCCCGCACGGGCGTCCCTGCCGGCAACAGCGGCAAGCCCTGCAGAAACGCACCAAAGCTGCCCGTGGCGTCGTCGCCATCGCCCACGAAGTCCTCCGGGGGCGGGAACTGCTCAGCGACGGTGGCAGCCGACGCCGCCGTCGACAGCGCCGTCGACAGCGCCGTCGACAGCAGCAGCGCCAGCACGCCAGATCGCACACGAGAGACGGGCGGCGTCATCATGGCCTTGTCAACGCGTGGCCAGCGCCGACGATTCATCACCAGTCCCGCCGGTTGCCGCGGGGGCGGTTCTTGGTGTTGCGAAACGACTGGCGATCGAAGCCGTGGGCGTGGGCCTTGAGGGTGTCGTCGATGGGGCGGGGTGGCGGCGTGCGGTTCGCAGCCAGGTTGTTGCCCAGGTAGAGAGAGAGGTCCTGCCAGGCGCGGTAGGGGTCGACGCGACTGGCGAAGCCCCAATCCCGCAGCCGCGGGTTCACCTCGACAAACGTGTCGGTGACGACGACGGCGGGAGCTTTGAAGGCCAGAAATGGCGCGTCGCCGACGTCGAGGCGGGCGGTGTCGAGGAAGCGGGCCCACGAACCCCGGCCGAGATCCCGGGTCCAGGCCGACGCCCGGGGCTCTTCCAGTTGGGCCACGGCGTGGTCCCGCAGGCTGCGTTCACCGATGTGCTGCCGGGCCAGCTCGATGACGCCGTCGACGTCGTAGACCACCGTGCCAAACACGCGAAAGCACGGCCATACCCGACCGCAGAAGCCAAGCACCGCGCGCTCGCCGCCCTCGATGGCGGCGGGGATGGGCGGAATGGTGAACTCGGTCCACAGGACCCCCACCTGTTCGCGCAGGGCCGTGCGCATCGCCGTCGACACGCCCTCACCGGCGAACGGCAGGGTGCGGGTCTCGCGGACGTACAACGGGTCGTTGTCGCGGTCGATGGACCGCAGGCCGTCGTAGTAGTCGTCGAAGCGGGACACGATGCGCACAAGGGGATGATAGCGCCCCGGCACGACAGACCTGTCAGAGCGCGGCTGGAGCGGGACGCGTTGGAGCGCGACGACGGGGCTGGCCCGAGCCGTGCTTCAGGGCCGCCATGCGTCCAACCACCTTGTGCCTCATCGCGGGCGTCGTCCTTGTGCTGCCCCACACCCGGGCCCGGGCCTGCGACCGACTCCCCCTGGCAACGCTGACGTTCGCGTCGTTTCCCGCCGACGGCGCCCTCAACGTTCCCCTCGACGCCACGCCCCTGGTCCCCGCGGCGGCCCCTGGCACGTTCGATTTCACAGCCCGTACAGGGCTTGCCCTGCAGCAGGGCCCGGACTTCGCCGACCCTGCCGCCATCACCGTCGTCGACGCCGACGTCGTCACCGACGGCCTGCTGGTCCTTGGCGAGTACCGACGCGAGGAAGCCGTGTTGCGGCTGGTGCCCCGCGGTCCCCTTGAGCCCCGCACCCTCTACCGCCTCGTCGACGACGCCGGCCCCATTGCCGAATTCACCACCGGCACCGACGTCGCCGTCGACGCCGCCCCCGTCCTCGAAGCGCCCATCGCCACTGTCGTCAACAGCACCGGCGCCAACCGCGACGACACCGGCTTTGAATGCGGCTTCGACGGCATCGCCACCATCGCCGTCCAGCCCGCCATCGACAACGACGGCGTGCCGTTGATTGGTCTGGCCACCCTGGCCGATGGTGATGACCTGCAGGGGCTCGGGGCGCCGACGTTGACGGTCTTTGGCGACGCGCCCCTGGTGTGGGACGTCGCCGTCATGGACAGCGCCGGCCGGCGCTCACCGTCGACGACGGTGGCCGCCGACTTGAGCGTGGTCGCCGGCTGCAGCCAGTCCGGCACGGGGGCGGCCCCCCTGGCGGGCCTGGCGGTGCTGCTGCTGCGTCGTCGACGGCAGGCTCACAGGCCGAGCTGAACGCCCACCCACAGGCTGCCGCTGACGGCACCACCGGGCTGCAATGCCCCGCCGCGATGGGCCTGCTCGCCGCCAGCGCTGGCGCTGCCGACGACGGCGACGTGGTCCATGACGGGCACGCGGACGCCGACGACGCCGTCGAGGACGACGCGCCCGGGGACCTCCCGATCAAGGACCGCCACCGCCGTGGCCCGGGGCCCCACGAGCAGCTGGACCCCACCGAGGTCGAGGCCCAGCTGGAGCAGCACATCGCCACGCGCGCCAACCACCGGGCCGTCGAGGGCGCTGACAAAGGGCTCGGCCACCACGACCTCCCGCAGGAACACCACGTCGGAGAAGCGTTGGTGGAGCTGGAAACCAAGACCGACGCCCACCAGCTGGCTGGCACCGTCGGCGCGGGCGGTGACGAGCAGGCCGTTTTGGACCACCTCGCTGGCGTTGGCTTTGCCGAGGGCGAAGGCCCCCTGCAGGGCGAGGCCCCGGGCATGATCGAGGCCAAGCTGCAGGGCCGCCGTCGACGACGGCAGCGGCTGGACCTGGGCGCGGGCGGAGCCAGCGACGACGGCGACTGCGGCCGTGACGACGAAGACAGCGACAAGTCGGTTCATGGGGTCACTCCGGACTCGGCGGCGGCGATGGCAGCCTCCAGGGACACAAGCCCTGCGGGCCAGACGGCGGGGGTGGCGATGACGCCGACGTCGGCGCCGATGCCACCGGGCAGGATGGCGTCGATGAGGAAGGCGGCGCGGGCGCGGCCGACGTCGATGTCGCCGCCGACGGTGCCTTCGCGCTCAAGTTCGGCGTCGCTTGGGTCGTCGGTGAGCTGGTAGTGGGTCAGGCCCTCGACGACGGCGCCCACCGCCGTGGTCTGAAACGCCTCGACGCCGGTCTGGACCTGCTCCAGGGAGACGAGGCCGTCGTCGGCGCCCACGATGGAGACGACGGTGCCGTCGGTGCGGCTCAGGGTTGCCGCGGGATCGGGGTACGACGACAGCAACGCCAGAGCGCCGACGTCGGGGTCTGCCTCAAAGGTACCCGCCGCCACCACGCCCCCCAGGCTGTGGCCCACGGCGAGGGCGGGGTCGTCGCTGACGGTGCCAAAGAGCGCGTCGTCGGGGCGGCTCGCCAGCTGGCGCAGGGCCACCAGGCTGTCGCTGCCGTCGGTCGTCGAAAAGAAGGCGAGGTCCGCCAGGTAGTGGGGCATGACGACGGTGGCGCCGCGGCTGGCGAGGTGGGCCGCCAACCAGTGGTAGCGGGCCACCGCTGCATTGCCGCCCTGCACGAGCAGGACCGGCGAGCCATCGGCGTGGGATGTGACGTCGTCGTCGCTGCCGGTGATGATGTCGACAGACAGGGGCCGGTCCCCGCGCACGCGGATGGTGCGGGTGCTCAGCAAGGCCCCGAGGGGGCCGTCGTCGCCCAATGCGCCGGCGCGGGCGCTGTCGGCTTCAAGCAGGACGGTGGTTTCGGGCGCGCACCCGGTGGTCGCCGCACCGACAGTGGCGCCAGCGAGCCACACGAGGCGCCAGGGGGACAAGAAGCGTGAAAACGGCATCGCACCGCCTAGCAACGTGGCCGGTGCTGTGAAGGGCTTTTCGTCGGCGGCGGCTTTGTCGAAAGGGCCCGGGGGATCGGCTAGCTTGTCAGGCATCTCGCGGTGCGCACCATGACGCGGGTGTGGTCGTTGTGGCCACGGTTCGGCAGGGTGGCTCTGGTCCTCGGGTCCCCTGCACGGTGCAGACGATTTCTGCACCCTGGTGCAGACGAAAGGCGGCGCGCATGTCCCTGGTACGTGACGTGGTGATGTCGGCGAGTGTGGCCATCGGCAACGCCGCCAGCCGGGAGCGCGATCGCGAGCTCGAGACCGTTCACGACGACGGCCGCCCCAAGGCCCTCGGCGAGCGGGCCCGGCAACGCTGGAACGCCATGATCGGCGAAGGCTTCGGCAAGGTGGTGGTGTCCCAGACGGCCCACCTCGGCGCCAAAGAGCTCGCCAAACGCCTGACCAACGAGACCGCCAAGCGGGTCTTCAAGGAAATCGGCAAGCGCCCCATCGTGGCCGCCTCGGGAGCCCTGCTGGCTTTCGACGTCGCCCGTGACGGCGTTCGGCTCGCCCGGGGCAGCATCGACGGCCGTGAATTCGCCGAGCGCGTCGGCGGCAACGGCGTCGGCCTCGCGGGGGCCGCTGGCGGTGCCTGGATCGGCAGCATGGTGGGCACCCTGGCGATGCCCGTGGTGGGCAGCATGGTGGGCAGCGTCATCGGCGGCGTCATCGGCGGCATCGGCGGCGACACCTACGGCCGCGCCAAGGTGCGCAGCATGATGGGCGGCGACGAGGTCGACGACGACGACATCGACGAAGACGACGACGCCGAAGACTTCGACGACGACGAATGAATTCACCGACACAGGCTTCGCCCATGTCGGCGAATTGTCTCCATGTTCATCGGCTGGCGCCGATGAGATCCGCGCTCTGTTGTCTGGCGGCCTTGACCGCGACGGTGCCCCTCGTCGGCTGCGACGACGGGATCACGCCGTCGTTGTCGGAGTTTCGCTTTGACGGCGCCTCGCCGGATTCAGCGACGGTGCTGCTGCTGTCGACGGGGTTTCACGACGGCGACGGCGATTTGTCGTCGGGGAGCCTCGAGACCTTCATCGACGCCCGGCCCACCAGTGCCGGCGCCCTGCCCCTGCTGCCCATGTTTTTGCAGAGCGGCCTGGCTGAAAACGCCACCGACGGCCGCCTGGAATTCGTCCTCGAGCTCAACGTCGCCGAGGGCAGCGCGCCGCCCTCGGGCTCGTCGTTCAAGCTCGGCATCCGCGCCACCGACGCCGCCCTCAACTCGTCATCGACGAGCGAGATCACCCTGCGCCTGACGTACTGACTTTTTCGGCTCCCTTCCCCATAGCGGCCGTGACCTGCGCCGACACCGGCACAAGCCGACCGCGCTGATGGGGAAGGGCTGGGGATGGGGCCTCGCCGACGACGGGCCTCAGGTCTCGGGCTTCTCCAGACCGGCCTTGGCCACGGTCTTGCGCTTCTTGCGGGGCAGGCGGTCGCCGAGGGCGGCGAGGTTTTTGAGCCGCTTGCTGAGGCTCTCGTGAAACGCGTCCCGACGAACGCGCCAGGACCAGTTGCCGTCGGTCTCGCCGGGGAGGTTCATGCGGGCGCCGCCGTCGAGGGTGAGCACGTCCTGAAACGGCACGATGGCCGTGTCGGCCACCGACAGCATGACGACGCGGATGAGGTCCCACACGACGTCATGGCCGTCGCGGCCGAGGTAGGCGCGGACGTGGTCGCGGGTGGCTTCGCTCTCGGCCTGCCACCAGCCCAGGGTCGTGTTGTTGTCGTGGGTGCCCGTGTAGACGACGCTGTTGGCGACGTGGTGGTGGGGCAGATAGGCCTGATCAGGCCCGGCGCCAAACGCGAACTGCAAGATCTTCATGCCCGGCAGGCCGACGCCTTCGCGCAAAGCGACAACGTCGTCGGTGATGACGCCGAGGTCTTCGGCGATGATCGGCAGGCTCTGGCCGAGGGCCGCCTGGAAATCCGTGAAGAGGTCCATGCCGGGGCCGTCGACCCAGTGGCCGCCGCGGGCATCCTTCGCCGTCGACGGAATGGACCAGTAGCCGGCGAAGCCGCGGAAGTGGTCGATGCGGACGATGTCGGTGAGCTCGATGTTGCGCTTGAGGCGCTGCACCCACCAGGCGTGGTGGTCGGCCTTCAACACATCCCAGCGGTACAGGGGCGAGCCCCACCACTGACCGGTCTCCGAAAACGCATCGGGAGGGCAGCCGGCGACGTGGTCAGGCGTTCCCTCGTCGGAGAGCTGGAAGTACTGGCGGTTGGCCCACACATCGACGCTGTCGTCGGCGACGTAGATGGGGATGTCACCGATGAAGGTGACCCCCTTGGCGGCGGCGTAGGCGCGCAGCTTCTGCCACTGGTCGTCAAACAGGGCCTGCTCCATCATGCGGCGCTCGACGGCGGGAGCCAGACGGCGGCGGGCCTCGGCGAGGGCTGCGGGATCGCGGTCCTTCAGGGGCTGTGGCCATTGCCACCAGGCCCGCTGCAGCTCGGTGCCCTTGATGGCGACGAAGAGGGCGTCGTCGTTGACCCAGGCATGCTTGGCGGCGAAGGCGTCGCGCAGGGCCCGGCCATGGCCCGTCTGGTTCAGCCGATCACAGGCGAGGGCGATGCGCTCGCTCTTCCAAGCCACCACGGCGTCCCACTCGATGCGGTCCTGGTTGAAGTGGCGGGGGGGCGTCACCTCGTCGTGCTGCAGGGCGCCGCGGGCCACGAGGTCGTCGAGGTCGATGAGCAGGGGATTGCCCGCCAGCGCCGACTGGGATGCATAGGGCGACCAGCCGGCACCGGGAGGCACCAGGGGCAAGATCTGCCAGCGGGTGCAGCCCGCCTGCTGCAGCCAGTCCACGAAGGCGCGGGCGCCGTCGCCGACGTCGCCAATGCCGTGGCGCGACGGCAAGGAGGTGGGGTGCAGCAGGACCCCTGCGGCACGGGCATGGGTCGGGGGCGGCATCGACGTCGTCGTGGTCATGGGACGCGCTCCTGCCACACCGCAACGGCAGACGGCAGGGGGTTCCAAACGGTAGCCTTCGGGCATGGTGTTCTTTTCTGACGGTGCGTTTCGGTGCCCTCCTGTCTGGACTCCGGTCAGGACCGTGGCGGGCCCGGCGGCCCTGCTGGCGGCGTTGGTGCTGGCGCCGGTGGCGATGTCCGCCGGCTGCTCCAAAGCGCCGCCCGTGACCTTGTGGGTCGACGGCTTCGCCCCCGAAAACGTCTCCTTCGACGTCAGCGATCTCGGCCCCCTCGACGACGCGGCCCTGGCCGCCCAGAAGGCCCGTCCCGACGTCGACGGGGTGATGGCCCTGCCCCCGGGCAGCTGTCCCGGCCCCTGTCGGGCCGCCCAGGTGTCGGTGTTTGTGGCCAATCGCGGCACGACCCCCGAACCCCCGCCCGTCATTCGGCTGGACGCCCCCACCGGCAAAGCCCGACGGCTTCCCATCGCGTTTCGCGTGCCCCAGGTGGACCCCGGGCGCACCGGTCGGGTCCGCTGGGTGGTGCAGCTGTGGCCCGAGGAGCAGCAGCTCACGGCGACCTTGTCGTCGTCGGTGGCCCTCGACGTGAAGGTGTCATCCCCACCGTCACCCACATCACCACCCATATCACCACCCCCACCCACACAGGGCCCGACGCCGGGGGCCAACACGCCACCCGCTGTCCCACCTCCACCTACGTCGCCGTGACCGCCGGCATGCCCAGCCGGTCACCGTGACGGCTGCCATTGAAGGGCCTCGTCGAGCGTGCTCGTTTTGGGAACGTATGACGACGCGTTCTCCGCTCTCGCTCTCTCTTGGTGGCCTGGTGCTGCTCCTCGCCATGCCGGCGCTGAGCGCGCCCCCGTCACCGCAGCCGACAACAACGACGACGGCGACGACGACGGCGGCGGCGGCGACGACGACGTCACCCGCCGCCAGCGCCCTGCTCGGCGCCGCCGTCACCGCTGCCGACGAGGAGCGCTATTGCGACTCGCTGTACCTGTTTGAGGCCCTGCACCTGCGGGTGGCCACGCCGCGCTCCCTCTACAACGCCGCCGAGGTGGCCTTCGCCGCCGGCGACCGGGTCAAGGCGCTCGACCTCTACCGCCTGACCCAACAGCGTTACCCCACCTTCGAGAAGGCCGCCCTCGTCCAGAGCCGCGCCGACACGGTCTTCAACGAGATGATGAAGCGGGGCCCGGGCACCGCCTGCGCCGTCCGCGCCGACACCTGCGGCGACTGGATGCTGCGCCCGACCGAAGGCGGCGAACGCTGTGACGATGGCAACGTCGTCGACGGCGACGGCTGCGACCGCAACTGCACGGTCACCGAATGCGGCAACGGCATCACCACCGCTGGCGAGCAGTGCGACGACGGCAACAGTGAAAACGGCGACGGCTGCGACAGCAACTGCCTCGTCAGCCGCTGTGGCAACGGCATCCTCGCCGGGGCCGAGACCTGCGACGACGGCAACACCGAGGACGGCGATGGCTGCGACCACACCTGTGTCCCCACCGGCTGCGGCAACGGCGTCGTCACCGGCGGCGAACAATGCGACGACGGCAACGCCACCGACGGCGACGGCTGCGACGCTGGCTGCACGGTCTCTCGCTGCGGCAACGGCATCGTCACTGGACTCGAGCAATGCGACGACGGCAACGCCATCGACGGCGACGGCTGCGAAAGCAGCTGCCGACGGACCCTGGTCAAGCAACCCCTGCCTGGCGTCGTCGTCGGCATCCTGAGCGGCGTGGGAATCCTGGGGGGCGCCGGCATGATCTTCGGCGGTGCCCAGAGCTTCGCCGAAGCCCAGAGCGCCCGCGACGACCTCGCTGCCGCCGAAGCCGGCTTCGCCGAGGCCCCCGGGGAAAGCATCGCCAACATCGACCAGACCCGGCAGGCCATCGAGCAGCGGGACCAAAACGCCACCGCCGTCGGCAGCCCCCTGCTGGCGGGAGGGCTCGGCCTCGCCATTGCCGGCACCGTCGGCCTCGGCGTCGGCATCTGGCTGGCGTTGACCAACACCGAGATTGAAGGAGGCACCCTGTGAGCGCCACCAAAGCTGCCTTGTTGCTCGTGGTCGGCCGTGGCGTCGTCGCCGTTGTCGCCGTCGCTGCCGTGGTCACTGCTGTGGCCTGCACCGCGCCGCCGGCCCCGTCGACGTTTGGGGCCCTGTGCACCGTCAGCAGCGAGTGCGGCCCCTTGATGTGTCGACCAGACCCCGCCGAGGGCCTGCGACGGTGCCTGCCGCCACGCCTGCCCAGCGAGGCTGGTGAATCCTGCACCCTGCCCCTGGCGGCCCGGCCCCGCGGCGACGACGGTGTGGACGATGTGGTCGTCGACGAGGAGGTCTTCTTCGGCGCTGCCATCGACGACGGCGACATTGCTTGCGGCATCGGCGGCCAGCCCGACGTCGTCATCCGCTTCACGCTGACGGCACGGGCCGGCGACGGACCAGAAACACCCCAGGGGATTTCCATCCGTGCCGACAACGGCGTGGCGGTGGCCTTGCGATCCGCGTCGTGCGGCAGCGACGTGCGCTTCGGCTGTGCTGCCCCGGGCCAGACAGCCCTTCTGGCCTCGGTGCCGCCCGGCGACTACGAGCTCGTCGTCGACGGCCAGCCGCCAGCCATCGGCGAAGTCACCGAAGTTGGCACCCGGGTGATCGTGCAGCGCCTCGATTGTCCGACGGGTGGCCTGCCCTTTGACGAGACCCGCTGCCTGCGGACCGCGCCGCTGCCGCCGTTGTTGACGCCGCGGGTGGACCACACGGCCCACGTGCTGTCCACGGGCGCCATCGCGGTGTTGGGTGGCTTCAACGGCTTTGATCCCCTGTCGTCCATGGAGCTCTTTGACCCCACCACCGTGCGTTGGCGCTTTGGAGACATCGGCTTCCCCCGGCGCGGTCATGTCAGCGCCGTCCTCGACGGCACGACGGTGCTGGTGGCTGGTGGCACGGTGTCTGTGAACGCCTCGATTGCCCTGGTGCAGACCGACCTCATCGACGCCCCCCGCGTCCACGCCATCATCGCTGACGGTCCCCGCAACCTGCGGGAAGGCCCACGACCAACGGTCATCGGGCTGACGGCCAACGACCGGATGCTCTCGCTGTCGAATTCATTTCAAGAGACGGGCATCATCGATCTGCGCGACTCGGCGCCACGTCGCTGCAGCAGCAACAGCGGTTGCCGGGATGGCGAAGCCTGTGTGACGCCGGTGCCGGCGCCGACATTCGGGGCTCCTGGCGTGTGTGTCTGCGCGGGCAATGCCTGCGGCTCCTTTACGACCCGCTATACCGTCGAATCCCTGGTCACGGACCCCCTGACGGCGCAGATGCGCGAAGGGGTATCGGGGGCGGTGGTGGGCGATCGCTTTGCCGTCGTCAGCGGGCTCGCCGAGGATTCGCTGGTGACGGTGGACGTTCGTCCCGAGGGCGGCATCATTCGTCTCATCGACACCGCCCAGCGGCGCCAATTCGCGGCGGTGGTGCCCGTCGACGAACGCCTGGCCTGGATCATTGGCGGCGTCGATGACGAGGGGGTTCCCCTCGACCTCATCGAAGAAGTCGACCTGGCCTTCAACACTGTTCGGGCGATGCCGTTCCGGCTGGGTCGGGGGGTGGCCCGTCCCCGGGCGGCACGGCTCGACGACGCCGTCGTGGTCATTGATGACAGCGACCTGCCCCAGCTGGTCGGACTCGACGGAACGCCCCTGACGTCGCCGCTCATTCAGGCCCGCGCCGGCGCGGTCGTCGTCGCCGTCGCCGATGCCGTCGTGATCATTGGTGGCGAAGACGACAAGGGCATCAGCCGCCTCGTGGAGCGCGTCGAGCTCGTTTCCCGGCGAGCGCCACCGCCCCTGCCCCTGCCCGTGTGCACGGTGAGCCCCCTGCCCGACGACGGCGTCATCGCCGGCAACACCCGCAACTCCGTCGACACTTTTCGCACGGACCGCTGCGACGACTACGTGTTTCCTTTCGGGCGCGACGACAGCTACAGCTTCACGGTGACCGAGCCGAGTTCGGTGCGGCTGGTGGACCTCGTCATCGACAGCAACAGCACCGCCGACAGCTATCGCTTCTTTCTGTTGAAGGGGGATTGCACGGCCTACGAGGAGCTCGCCTGCGGCGACAGCGACCAATCGGTGTCGCTGTTTGTCCCCGAGATTGCGCCCGGTGACTACACCCTCGTCGTTGACTACGCGGGCTTCAACACCATCTTCGACGAGGATTACCCCCACGGCGGCTCGCCCTATGAGGCCAGGGTGTTGCTCGGTCCGCCCATGAGCTGCCCCGCCGATGAGCGCGACCCCGCCGACGACGACGTCACCGGGGCGGTCTTCATGGGCTACGATGCGGCGCTCTCCTTCGCCGAACTTGACGGTCGGCTGTGTCCCGGCGATGTCGACCACATCGTCGTTGAACACTGGGGCGCCTTCAGCTCCGACCTGCTCAGCATCGGGGTGCCGTTTGACGACATCAACCTCCACCGGGCCATCGTCGATGAAGCCGCCAGCCTCGCCGCCGGTACCATCGTCGTCGCCGGCATTGTGGGCCCGGAACTCGACGCCCTCGAAGGCCAGCCCCCGGGGCACTACGTCACCCGCTTCGAAGCGGCCGCTGGCGCCGTCGACTTCAACGAGTGGACCCTGCAGCAGCAGTTCAACTGCGAGCCCGACGCCAGTGATTCGCTGTTGACGGGCCTCGACAACCGCAACGTCGGTCGCGCGCCCCACCTGAGCCCCGGCTCGACCATCGAGCTGCGCCAGTGCAGCAACGGCGACGTCGACCTCTTGATCCTCGACCCCGGCGAGGGCGCCGACAGCTTCGTGATTCTCGATGCCGAGCCCCACCTCGTGACGGTCTTTGACGTCGTCGACGGCGCCCTGGGCCCGGCCCATCCATTCACCACCGTGGATGACGGCTTCGACCGACGGCTGGAGCTTGGGGTGTTGACGGGTCCGGTGGCCCTGCGCCTCACGTTGCCGGCTGGCGACATCATTGAGGCCGAGCTCGACGTCACCTTTGGTCAGCGGCAGGTGGGCGACAGCTGCCAGACGCCCTTGCCACTGGCGGTCGCCGCCGAACGCTCGGGCACCCTGGTTGTCGACAACACGCCCTTCAACGACGACCACAACGCCGAGCAGTTGGGGGATTGCACGGGCTTTCGCACGCCGGGCAACGACGTGGTCTACGCCGTCACCCTCGGTGCCGGCGAGACCCTCGACGCCGACGTCATCGGGGTCGGCGACACCGACGTTGCCATCTACCTCCTCGACCATTGTCCGGTGGACCCAAACGATGCCACGGCCTGTGTGGTGGGGGCCGACCAGGGCAACCGCGGACAGCGCGACGTCATCACGTTCACCAATGTGACGGCGGCGGATCAGGACCTGTTCCTCGTCGTCGACAGCTTCTTCGGTGAGAGCTTCAGCTGGAATCTTGCCTGGAGCATCACCCGCCCATGATGATGGCGTGCATTCCCCAGTGACCGACACCCAGAGTTTCCTGCCGCCTCAACCCGACCTCGACGACCAGTCGGGCACGACGCTGGCTGGGCGTTTCAGTCTGCTGAAACAGCTGGGCCGCGGCGGCATGGGGGCGGTGTACCTGGCGGAAGACCTGTCGAGAGAGGCCGACGCCGACGGCCTGCGCCCCCGGGTCGCCGTCAAGGTCATCAAGAACGCCCTCGTCGACGACCCCGCCGTCGTCAAACGCTTCGAGCGTGAAGCCGTCGCCGTCGGCAAGCTGCAGAACCAGCACATCGTGGGCTTTCGGGGCACGGGCCACGACGCTGGCGTCCATTGGTTGGCGATGGAGTACCTCGCCGGCCTCACCCTGCGGGAGCGCATCGCCCGCGGCGCCATCGCCTGGCGGGAGTCCCTCGAGATCATCGCCCAGATCACCGATGGCCTCGCCGCCGCCCACTCCGCCGGCGTGCTGCACCGGGACCTCAAACCCGACAACGTCATGTTGGTGGGCGAAGGCGCCGACGTCGTCGTCAAACTGCTTGATTTCGGCATCGCCAAGCAGGTCGACGCCGAGGCCATGACGATGACGGGCACCGGCCTTATCGTTGGCACCCCGGGCTTCATCGCCCCCGAAGTCATCCTGCACGGCTTCACCGACGATCCCCGCAGCGACCTCTACGCCCTCGGCGTCATGTGGTTCGAGATGGTGACCGCCACCAAACCCTTCGACGCGAGCACACCCTTCGCCCTCGCCATGAAGCACGTGCAGGATGCGCCGCCCCGGCCCAACGACGTGCGGCCCTTCTCGCCGATTCCGAGCCCCGTCGAGGCCTCCATCCTGCGCTTGATGGAGAAGGACCCCGAGCGCCGGCCGAAGACCGCCATGGCCCTGGCTGGCGTCATCGCCCACCTCATCGACATCGCCGACCATCCGCCGGAGCCCTCAAGCTCGACGGTGCGCACCGTGGCCGATCTCGGCCACGAACAGGCCACCGAGACTGGCTTCGCCGCCTTCGACAGTGCGTCCATGCCGGGGCTCACGCCCCGCCCGGTGGCGCCGCCGCTCACGCCGCCCCCGGCAGCACCCGCCATCGTGAGCGCGCCGCCGTCGTCCCCGCGGACCGCCACGGCGGCCGTCGTCGCCGTCGCCGTCGTCGCTGTCATCGTGGTGGTCGCCGCGATCATGCTCAGCCAGGGCCCGACGTCGACCCCGGTGACGGCGACACCGGCGCCAACCCTGCCGGCGCCGGCACCGATGACCGCACCGCCGCTGCCGCCTCCGACACCGCCGCCAGCACCCATTGTGGCGCCAGCACCGACACCGACACCCGCCCCTGCGCCGGGCCCCGTCAGCCCCATCAAGAAGCCGCCGCCGAAGGACAAGCCGAAGCTGCTCCTCGACTGACCGGTTCTTTCCGTTCCGGCTCCTTCCCCCAGCGGGCGGAGGCTGGGAGGGGGGCTACCACGGTCTTCAGGACGGCTCGGGCTCGCAGGGGGCCTGGGTGACCACCGACAGCTCCACCAGATTCCACGAGTTGTCGCCGTGGTTGCCGACGTGGAAGTGCACGGGGGTGCCGGCGCCGGCGTCGCTGGCGACGGTCAAGCGCGGAGCAAGCAGGCCGCTCGACGTCGGTATGTCGACAAATTCCTGCATCACCACGTCGTCGCCGATGGCGATGGCGACCTCGGCCTGGCTGGCGGGAAACGTCGCCTGGGAAAAATAGAAGACCCGGACCTGCAGAGAATCCCCGGCACGGATGTCCCGGGCCAGCGGCTGCACCGCCGTGGCCCAGCCGCAGCCAAAGCGGGTGTCGACCTCAAGGGCCATGTCCTCGCCGAAAGCCTGCCGCTGCAGGTCCTCCGCCGTGCACAGGGCGGCCTCCGGCGGTGCCGGCCAGAGGGTGTCGGCGGCGGGCTCCACGAAGGTCCAGGCCTCGCCGGTCACGAGGTCGGTGTTTTCCTCACATTGTGGGGAAAGGTCGCAGCCGACACCCACAACCCCACCCAGCGCCACAAGGAGCGCGGCCGGGGCCGTGAAGAACCGGGTGTGGGGCATCGCCCATGTGTAGCAGGAACCGGGACGGCTCGCCTCACGACCCGCGGAGGGCGTGACCGGTCGCGAGCACCGGTGACCGGTCGCGAGCGAAGCGCAGCGGAAAGTTCTGATGCTTCTTCGGCTGGCGCCGGAGAAGTGACGCCGGCGAGCGAAGGGTGACCGGTCGCGAGCGAAGCGCAGCGGAAAAGCTCTGATGCTTCTTCGGCTGGCGCCGAAGAAGTGCCGCCCGCGAGGGCAGTGGACATCCCGTGTGCGGATGATGCAGCCGACGCAGTCGGCAAGATCATCCGGACATGGGATCCGGACATGGGATCAGGCGGGCTTCCGCTTGAGGCCCCACTCGCCGAGCTTGCGGCGAATGGTGTGCTCCGAGAGGCCCGTGTAGCGAGCGAGCTCGCGGTTGGACATCTCGTGGAAGTTGGCCTTGATGTAGCCGTTGGGGTCGTCGATGGGGTTGATGGCCTTGCCACCCTTGCCCTTCTTGGCGTCGACGGACTTCTCGGGCTTTTCGGCCTTGGAGGCGCGAACGGCCTTGGCGGCGACGGCCTTGGCCGACATGGGCTTTTCGGCCTTTTCGGCCACCGCCGCGACGACGGGCGCTTTCTCGGCCTTCTCGACGGGCAGCGGCTTCTTGGCGCCGGGGGCGGCCGCCTTGGGATCGAGCCGACCCTTGACGACGGACGGCATCGGCAGCCTGGTGTCGCGCCCCTTGCCTTTGGCGGCCACGGGTTCGGCGACGACCTCGACGGCGGCTTCCTCGTCGTCTTCTTCTTCGCTGTCGTCGACCACGACGGCGGCGGCGGGACGCTTGGCGCGGCCCGTGGTCGGCAGGGGCGGCGGCGGGATGGTTTCTTCCTCGACGACGGCGCCCTCTTCGGGGGCATCGAGCTCTTCGAGGGGCGTGATGCCAAGGCGTTCGAGCTGGATGGCGACGTCGATGTCGGCCATGCCCAGCTGCTCTGAGAGCTCGGACAGGCGTTTCTCGGCGCCGTGTTCGCGGAGGTAGACCTGCACGTCGAGGGTGCCGAATTCCCGGTCGCCCCCCGAGAGGTAGACGATCTTCAGGTAGCCGGGCACCGAGCGTTGCACGCGGGCGAAGCGGCGGGCGTCACGCTCAAAGAGCATCGAGCCGATGGGATAGGTGAGCTGGGACTCGACGGGGCGGCCCTTGGCCCGCTTGATGTTCTCGGCGGCCTCTTCGATGAGCCCCCGGCGCCAGTCCATGGCCGCTTCGCCGACCTCGTCAAAACCGCTTTCCTCGTCGCCCTCTTCCTCGAAGGCGCCGGTGGAATCGTGGATGTTCTCAAGCTCTTCGAGCTGCTTGCTGTTGAAAATCATGACGGGCCCGTGGCTGGCCGACAGGGTCGGCAGGGAGAGGTGGTCGTTGTAGCGGCGTGGGCCTGCCTGTCAACGAAGCCGCACAGCTGCACGGGGGGCGCTTCGGCTGGCTTCGGCTGGTTTCGGCGCAGAAACGAAAAAAGCCGGCAATGAGTCGAGGGGGAGGGGGGAACCGCTCATCCTCACTGCCGGCGGCGGTCTTACCCACCTGACATTCATGAATCCAAGGGCCGTGCCAGCCAACGCAGCCGAGTCTCTTCACACGACGTGGCGTCAGGGCGCCATGAGCTGCCGGGCTCGTGAACACCTGTCCGTCGTCGTGTCCGTGCAGGTGTCCGCCGTCCGTCCGTCCGTTTCAGGCCGCCGGTCAGCGCGTCACCTCGACCAGGACCTTGCCCGAGCGGGTGTGGAAGAAGCGGGCCGCGGTCCACTCGAAGACCACGCCGCGAACGGGCTCTTTGCCGTTCAGCTGCCAGCTCTTGCCGAAGCGCCCGATGAGCTCGATGCCCACCTGGCCGGTCTTGATGGCCCGCTGGAGGTCCGAGGCCTCGAGGGCTGGATCCGACGGGCCCTCGAAGGGCTTGCGGGCCACGACGACAGCCCCCGCTGGCGACAACTTCTGGGGCTTCTCGAGGGTGACCGCCAGGCCGTTGCCGAGGTCGATGATCGGCGACCACACGAGCTTGGCCCGGCTGCCGGTCTTGTCGGCGAAGGTCAGGAACTGCTCCTGGCCGCCGCCGAGGTTCAAGTAGACGGCCTTGCCGGCGAAGCGCTCGGCAGCCTTGCCGATGTTTTGCTGACACTCCGCCAGTTCGTCGGCCATCAAGCCGTCGGGGCAGACGCCAACGAAGGCAGCGACGGTGGAGGCGAGGCGCTCCACGGTGACGGCGGCCTTCTTCTGGTCGTCGAAGGTGGCTGGCGGCGCGGCGGCGGCGAGGATGGCAAGGCCAAAGGCAATGGTCAGCATGGCGGGGAATCTAGCGCCCGCCGACGGCCGGCGTGACAGGTGCCTCACCCCGCCACACCGTCGCCGCCATTATTTGGCGTCGCCCCAGGAACGGCCGACGCCGACCTCGGCCACCAGGGGCACCCGCAAAACGACGTCGCCGAAATCCCGGCGCTCCATCTCGGTCTTGCAGGCGGCGGCCACGTCGTCGGCCATGGGGGTCGGGCACTCGATGACGAGTTCGTCGTGGATCTGCAGCAGCAAGCGGGCCTGGGGAAACTCGGCCTGCAGCCGACGGTGCAGGCGCAGCATGGTGACCTTGCAGATGTCGGCGGCGCCCCCCTGGATGGGCGTGTTGACGGCGACGCGCTCGCCGAAGCCGCGGTCCATGGGGCTCTTGCTCGAGAGCTCGGGGATGATGCGGCGACGTCCGAGCAACGTCTCGGCGTAGCCCTGGTCTTCGGCGATGACGACGGCGTCATGCACGTAGCGGGCGACGCCACTGTAGAGCTCGAAGTATTGGTCGATGCGGCGCTGGGCTTCTTTGCGCTCGATGTGCAGCTGCTGGGCGAGGGCGGTGGCCCCCTGGCCGTAAATGGTGGCGAAGTTGATGGTCTTGCCGACGTCGCGCTCGGCCTTGCTGACGTCGCCGGGGTCCTTGCCAAAAATCTGGGCCGCCGTCTTTCGGTGGATGTCCTCGCCCGTGGTGTAGGCCGCCACCAGCGCTTCGTCGCCGCTGACATGGGCCAACAGCCGCAGTTCGATCTGGGACCAGTCGGCGTCGATGAGGACCCGCTCCCGCCCGAGGGCGTCGGGGACGGCGATGAACGCCTTGCGAATGCGGCTGCCCTCGGCGGTCTTCACCGGCGTGCGTTGGAGGTCGGGCTCGGTGGTGATGAGCCGACCGGTGGCCGACGTCGTCATCTGGAAGGTGGCCCGCACCCGGCCGTCGGGATGGACGGTGGCCTCGTGGGCGAGGACGTCGATGGTGGTGTTCAACAACTTGTCGAGCTTGCGGTGCTCGAGGATCTCGTCGCAGATGGCGTGCTTGCCGCGCAGACGCTCCAGCACCTCGGCGTCGGTGGAGTAGCCGGTCTTTGTCCGCTTGATGATGGGCAGCTTGAGTTCGTCAAACAGCACTTCACCGAGCTGCTTGGGGGAGCCGACGTTGAAGGCCCGCCCCGCCAACCGATGGATCTCGGCCTCGGTGGCCACCAGGCGGGCCCGCAGCTCGGCGCCAATGCTCGCCAGTTCCGCCGTATCGGTGGCGATGCCGGCGGCCTCCATGTCGGCGAGGACGGCGCTGAGGGGCAGCTCCAGCTCGTCGAGCTGCTGGCGTTGCCCCCGCTGTCGCAGGAGCTTGTCGAGGGGATCCGCCAGATGCATCACGCAGCGGGCGTGTTCGACGGCGTAGGCGGCGACGGCGGCGACGTCGACGTGGGCCAGGGGTTTTTCGTCTTTGCCGCTGCCCGTCAGGTCTTTGCGGGCGGGCAGTGAGCGCTGCAGCCACTCCTTGCTGCATTGGGCCAGCTCGTGGGGCAGCAGGCGGGTGGGGTCGGCAAGGTAGCTGGCGATACGGGTGTCAAACACCACCCCCCGCAAGGTGATGCCCAGGCGACCGAGCAGACCCCGCAGGGCCTTCTCGTCGTGGAGCACCTTGGGGCGGGCGGGATCTTGCAGAAACGACAGCAACGCCATCAGACTGGCATCGTCGATGGGGATGTAGGTGGAAGGAGGAGCGACGTCGTCAGCGCCCTCCGGGCTGGCCGGGCTGACGGGTGCCTCGACGCTTAGGGCCACCCCCGTCAAGCGGCCCGTCAGGTGGGTGCCGCCGTCGATGACGGGCCACACAGCGCAGCGGACCCCCGCCGGAATCGCCTGCACGAAGGCTGTGACGTCGTCGGGGGTTGCGCAGCTGTCGGCGGCCACCACGGCGCCGCTGTCGGCGTCACGGGCGGCCTTGGCGTCGTCACGGCTGAGCAGGGAGTAGAACTCCAGCCGGGTGAACAGCGCGTTTTTCTCCTGGATGTCCGCGTCTTCGATGAGCAGGCCGTCCACCGAGACGGGCAGCAGCACGCCGGTGTCGATGGTGGCCAGGGCCTGGCTGAGGACGGCGCTTTTGTGGCCGGCGTCGATGGCCTTCAAGATGCGGGGCTTGAGGCGGGAGGGCTCGTCGGCGAAGACCCGCAGCAGTTCGTTCAGGGAACCGAATTCCTCGAGGAGCTGTTGGGCCCCCTTTTGGCCAATGCCGGCGACCCCCGGGATGTTGTCGACGCTGTCCCCCATGATGGCGAGGTAGTCGACCATCTGTTCGGGCCACACGCCCCACTTCTTTTTGACGAGGTCGCGGTCGTACTGCACGTCTTTCAGGGTGTCGTGCATGCGCACGCCGTCGACGATGAGCTGGGCGAAGTCCTTGTCGGAGCTGATGATGACGACTTCGGCGCCGGCCTTCTTGGCCTGCACCGCCAGGGTGCCGATGACGTCGTCGGCCTCGTAGCCCGGGATGCGCAGGATCGGAAAACGGTTGACCCGCACCACGTCGGTGATGTCGGCCAATTGCTGGGACAGTTCGCCGGGCATGGGCGGCCGCTGGGCCTTGTAGTGCTGGTACTGCTCCTCGCGAAACGTGCGGCCGGGGGCGTCGAAGACGACGGCGCCGTAGCGGGGACGTTTTTGCGAGAAGAGCTTCTTGAACATCGACGCGAAGCCGAAGGTGGCGTTGGTGAGGCGCCCTTCCTTGGTCTTCAAATGGGGCGGGATGGCGAAGAAGGCCCGATACACAAGGGCGGTGCCGTCGACGAGGACGACGCGCTCCCCCTTGAGGGAGATGGGGGTGGCGGCGGGGCTATCGCTCATGGGGTGGCCACTGGCTGCAAGGGGGCACCAACGCTGTCGAGAAACGCGATGACGGCGTCGGTGTAGGCGCTGGCGATGCCGAGGTCGGCGTTGATTTCCGCGTGGGACTTGTCGACGGGCAAGACCGTGACCCGGCTCCCCGATGTTCGGGCGGCGGCGGCGAATTGCTCGCCCTGCACGCAGGGCTCCTGGCGCTGGCTCGAACAGACCACCAACATCGGCACCAGCATCGGCACAGGGGGCCCGGCCAGGCGATGGATGGGCGACAGCGACTGCCAGACGACGGGGTCGTTGCCGAAGGCCACGTCGAACAGTTCCCGATGGGGCCGTCCCATGGTGGCGGGGACGTCGAGGGTGCCGCTGTCGAGGGACACGGTGCCAATCCATGGTGCGGCCCCGGCGGCCACAGCCAGAGACGGCGCTGCCGTCAACAACGCCACCAGATGCGCGCCCGCGGAGTGCCCCATCAACACCACCCGGGTCGGGTCGCCTCCCCACTCGCTGGCGTGCTGCTGCACAAAGGCGAGGGCATGGGCGACGTCGCTGGCCTGCAGCAACGGATCGGGCGGAGTCGTCGCCATCCGGTAGTTGGTGGAGACAAACACCAGGCCCCGGGGCACGAAGGCCGCGACCTTGTTGCCGGCGACGGGGGCGTGGGCCTTGTCGCCGCGGGTCCAGCCGCCGCCGTGGACCATCAACACCATGGGCAGGGGCTGCTGGTGGGCGAGCGCCGGTGCATAGACGTCGAGGCGCTGTTCGATGTCGTCGCCGTACGCGATGTCGCGGTGGACGACGATGTCGCCGTTGCGCTCGGCGGTTTGCGCCGCGGCCTGGGCCCGCTGCTGGCTCTGGCGACGACGACAGCCGCCCCCCAGCAGCACGGTCACAGCCACCACGCCGAGGGCGATACGCAGGGCCCGGTGCTGGCTCACGACGGCGTCGCTGCTTTCTGGGCCTTCTCGGCCTTCTCGATCTTGCCCGCCTGCCAGCTCTTGTAGAACTCGAAGACGATGGGGAGCACCGAGAAGGCGATGATGCCGAGGACCACCAGCTCGAAGTTCTTTTTGACGATGGGGATGTTGCCGAAGAAGTAGCCAGCGCCGGCGCAGACGGTCACCCAGGCGATGGCGCCCACGACGTTGAACATCGCAAAGGTCGAGTAGCGCATCTGGCCGATGCCAGCGACGAAGGGGGCGAAGGTCCGCACGATGGGCACGAAGCGGGCGAGGACGATGGTCTTGCTGCCGTGCTTTTCGTAAAAGCGATGGGTCTGCTCGATGTGGCTCTTCTTGATGAAGGGGATCTTCTCCTTCTCGAGGAAGGCCGGCCCCACCCGGCTGCCGATGGCGAAGTTGACGGCGTCACCGAGCACCGCGGCCGTGATGAGCAGGGGCAGCAGCACGAACATGTTCAGGCCGGCGGCCTCACCCCCCGCCGTGGTGGTGGCGGCGGTGGTGGCGGCGATGGCGCCGGCGGTGAAGAGCAGGGAGTCGCCGGGCAGAAACGGCGTCACCACGAGGCCGGTCTCGCAGAAAATGACCAGGAACAAGATGGCGTAGATCCACAAGCCGTACTGCACGACGAGGTCGGCCAGGTACGTGTCGAGGTGGCGAAAGACGACGATTTGGAGCACGAATTCCATGCCGGGGTCTTTGCCGTCGGAAGAAGTGGTGCAACGCCCGGGTCGCATTTGGGTGACACATGTAGGCCAAATACCGACACCCGGGCGAGGTGGGCCGGGCTGGGGCGGCAGCAGGAAGCCATCTTGCCATACCCCCGTGGGGTATCTATGGTCACCGGATGAGCAGCACCCACATCACGTTTTCGATCTCGGGCATGAACTGCGGCGGCTGCGTCAAGCGGGTCCAAACCGCCCTTGGCGCCGTCGACGGCGTCGACGACGTCCAGGTGGAGGTGGGCAGCGCCAGCTTCGCCGTGGACGGCGGCGCTGACGACGAAGCCGTCGACGAGGCCGCCGAGGCCGTCAAGAGCGTGGGCTTCGTTGTCACCGAGCGCCTGGCCACGGCGGCGACGTGAGCGGCTCTGTGGGGGGAGCCGCCCTCGGGGGCGAGAACACCCGCCGGCTCAGCCTGCCCGTGGGCGGCATGACCTGTGCGGCCTGTGTGGCCCACGTCGACGAGGCCCTCCGGGCCCTGCCCGGCGTGCGCGAGGTGAGCGTCAACCTGATGACCCGCAGCGCCTCGGTGGTGTTGGACGACGTGCCCCCCGTTGGCGACCGCACCAGCCCAGCTGACGGCGGCGATGAGGCCGTGCTGCGCCTGGTGCAGGCCGTGACCCGCGCCGGCTACACGGCCCACGCCCCCGCCGACGACGACGATGTGTTGCTGGAGCAGCAGCGGGGCGATGCGGCCCTGGCCCACGAGGCCCGCACCCGCCTGATTCGGGCGGTGGTCTCCCTCGTCGGCGCCATGGCGGCCATGGTGTTGTCGATGCCCCTGATGCACGGCAGCCGCACCGACGTCGTCGCCCACGCCCTGATGGGGGTGATGGACCCGCCCATCCGGGCCCTCATCCCCTGGCTCTACACCATCGACCACACGACGTTGTTGGTGGCCCAGCTGGCGACGACGTTGCCGCTGCTGGCCTGGGTGGTGTGGCCCATCGCCGTGCGCGCCTTTCTCGCGGCCCGGGTCAAAAACACCGACATGAACACCCTGGTGGTGTTGGGGGTGGGGGCATCGGTGGCGTCGTCGTTTCTCGGCGAGATTGCCATCGATGCCGCCTTGTTCATCACGGGCTTCGTGTTGCTGGGTCAGGCCATCGAGGCCTCGGCCCGCGGCCGCACCAGTGCGGCCCTCAACGCCCTGGCCTCGTTGCGGGTGGACACCGCCCATCGGGAGCTCGACGACGGCAGCGTGGTCGACGTCGCCATGGCGGATCTGCGCATGGGGGACATCGCCCTGGTGCGTCCCGGCGAACGCCTGCCCGGCGACGGCATCGTCATGGCCGGCAGCGCCGGCAGCGTCGACGAATCCCTGCTGACCGGTGAGTCGCGGGCGGTGCAGAAGGTGGCCGGCGACGCCGTCATCGGCGGCAGCGTCAACGGTAGCCAGGCCTTGCGGGTCCAGCTCACGAAGCTTGGCAAGGACTCCACCCTGCACAACCTGCTGCGCCTGTTGCGCGAAGCCCAGGCGTCGCGGGCCCCCACCCAGCGGGTGGCGGATCGGGTGGCCGCGGTCTTTGTGCCGTCGATGATCCTCTTGGCAGCCCTCACCTTCGCCTTCTGGTTTTTCTTCTCGGGCATCGACGACGCCGTCCGCTTCGCGGTCGCCGTGCTGGTGGTGGCCTGCCCGTGCGCCATGGGGTTGGCCGTGCCCACCGCCGTCGTCGTCGCCACCGGCAAGGCCGCAAGCGGAGGCATCCTCATCAAGGGGGGCGACATCCTCGAGCGGGCCGCCCACCTGAACCTGGTGGTCTTCGACAAGACCGGCACCCTCACCGAAGGTCGCCCCGCCGTGGTCGACGTGAGCAGCTTCGAGGCCGACGCCAGCGTCGACGACGTGGTGGCCATCGCCGCCGGGCTCGAGAAGGGATCGGAGCACCCCCTGGGTCTTGCCATCGTGGCCGCCGCCAAAGCCCGCACGGTGAAGGCGCGCCGGGTCAAAGACGTCGTCGCTGTCGCCGGCGCCGGCCTGCGGGGCACCGTCGATGGGGTGCCGGTGGGGATCGGCAACGAGCGCCTGCTGGCGGACCTCGGCGTCGACGTCGAGGCGGTCCATGAGGTCGTCGGCGCCGCCATCGCGGCCGCCATCGCGGCGGGCCGCATGCCCCTCATCGTTGCCCGGGGCGGCCGCGCCATCGGGGTCATCTCGTTGGACGACGCCGTCCGCGACGACGCCAGCGCCGCCATCGCCGCCCTGCGACAGAGCGGCATCGCCGTGCGCATGCTGACGGGGGACCGGCGGGCGACGGCAGACCGGGTGGGCAAGGCCCTGGGCCTGTCGCCGTCGGAGATCGACGCCGAGGTCCTGCCCGAGGACAAGCTGCGGGTGGTCCAGCGCTTGACGTCGTCCCATGCCGTGGCCTTCGTCGGTGACGGCGTCAACGACGCCGCCGCCCTGGCCGCAGCCACCGTGGGCATCGGCATGGGCACAGGCACCGACGTCGCCGTGGCCGCCGCCGACATTGCCTTGATGCGTCCCCGCCTGGTGGCCATCGCCGACGTGGTGCGCCTGTCCCGCCGCACCCGCCGCATCATGCTCGAAAACCTCGGCTGGGCCTTTGGCTACAACCTCATCATGTTGCCCCTGGCGGCGGGGGCGCTGTCGTCGTTCGGCGTGGCCCTGTCGCCGATCCTCGCCAGCGTGGCCATGTCGCTGTCGTCGGTGACGGTGGTGACCAACAGCCTGCGGCTCGCCCGCTTCAAGATGACCCCATGATCAAGGCCCCAGAAGACGCCGACGAAGCCGAGCCTCTCGAGGCAGACCCTGGCCCCAAACGGGCGGTGGCCGTCGACGACAAGGCGGGGTTGTTGCGGCGCCTCAAGCGCATCGAGGGCCAGGTGCGCGGGGTGCACCAGATGGTGGACGACGAGCGCTACTGCCCAGACGTCCTCGACCAGATTTCCGCCATTGAGGCCGCCCTGCATGCGGTGAGTCGGGCCCTGGTGAAAAACCATATCCGCCACTGCGCCACCCACGCCCTGCGCAGCGACGACGAAGGCACCCGCGAACGGATGGTCGATGAGCTGGTGGCCATCCTCGGAAAGTGACCCGCGCACAGTGTTCGCAGCGGGACCGGCGGAGTCCCCCACCCGGCGCGAAGCGCGCCCTGCGACAGACAGGCACGACCCGCGGACTCCGGAATTCGGGCCCGAACAATCATGATTCTTCAAACACTTGGCGAAGACGACAAGTGTTTGAGTTGAATTCCGGCCCCCATAGCGGCCAGGACCTCCGCCACCACCGACACGAAACGACCGCGCCCATGGGCTGGGGCCCATCCCGCGAACGAGACGCGGGGGACGAGCCCCCGCCCTACATGACGAGGCCGCCGTCGACGTTCAGACAGGTGCCCGTGATGAACGTGGCGTCGTCAGACGCCAGGAAGGCGTAGGCGGCCGCGATGTCTTCCACGCTGCCCAGGCGCGCCATGGGCGTGCGCTCGATGAGGCTGGCGAGGTTCTCCTCGGGGACCTTGCGGGCCATCGGGGTGTCGATGAAGCCGGGGGCCACGGCGTTGACGCGGATCCCCGCGCGGCCGAACTCGCGGGCCAAAGTCTTTGTGAGGCCGATGACGCCGGCCTTGGTGGCGACGTAGTTGGCCTGGCCGAAGTTGCCGTAGTGGGCGACGACGGAGGCCGCCGACAGGATCACGCCGCCGCGGCCCTGGAGCTTCATCTGGCGGGCAGCGAGCTGGGCGAGGCGGAACACCGCCGTGAGGTTGACGGCGATGACGCGGTCCCACTCATCGGCGCTCATCTTGAGGGCGCTCTTGTCCTTGGTGATGCCGGCGTTGTTGATGATGACGTCGAGGCCGCCGTCTTCGGCCATGGCTTTTTCGACGAGGTCGAGACCCGCCTGGCTGGAGACATCGGCGGCCAGGTAGTGCATGCGCTCGGGGAAGCTCGCCTGCAGATCCGTGTCTTGCAGGGGGCGCAGGTCGCACAGCAGCAAGGTGGCGCCTTCGGCGTAGAAACGCTCGGCCGTGGCCTTGCCAATGCCGCCGGCTGCACCGGTGATGAAGACCCGCTTACCCTTGAGACCGCGCATACTTGCTCCTGTGTGAACTGATATTGCTGCACTTGCACAAACAAAAACGGCTGGCAAGCCAGCCGTTTCCCGAGCGATGAACCGGCTGCCTTCGCAGCCAGAGCCGTTTGCTCAGACGTTCCACATGCGGCGCACGCCGTCGAAGGCGGCGCGCGTCATGCTGGCGGAGAGCTCAAGCTGGCTCTCCCACAGGCGGGAGGACTCGACGGTGGCGCGCTTGACCTCGACGAGGCTGCGCTCAACCATCTTCTCGCTCTCGTCGGCGACCTTCAGCATTTCGGTGCGCACCATCGAAAACATCGCGCCGGCGGCGGTGGCGTTGTCGGCCGCGGCCTTGGCGTGGTTGTGGGTGGAGGCGGAGGAGGCGGTGTGCTTGTCGGTCATGGTGGACTCCTTGTTGGGGTGCGTCATTTCTAGGAACGCTTCGCACTTGCGTCAAGACTTTTTGTGCAAACGCACAATCCGGGATCCAGACCCCATGGTCTCGGTGCCCTGCTCAAGACCATGGGGCTGGCCAGATCCAGCCAGGTCCATCGGCCGGAGCGAGCCGGTCCTGGAAGGGCTTTGAGAACCGGCAAGGTGTTGGCGCCCGCCGGTTGGGGCGGTAGGCGCTCCCCATGATCGACCTGCGCGCCCTCGAGACTGACCCCGTCGCCTTCGAAACCCGCCTGCGCCGCCGTGGCGACGTGCAGAACCTCGGCGAGGTCGTGCGCCTGGCCAAGGAGCGCAAAGACGCCATCCGCGCCGCCCAGTCCCTGCAAGAGACCCGCAACCAGCTCAACGAGGGCATGAAGAAGGCGACCCCCGAGGAGCGCGAAGCCAAGCGTGCCGAACTGCGCGAGCTCGGCGACCGCTTGAAGGCCTTGGAGACTGAAGCGAAGGACAAGGACGAGGCCCTGCAGGCCCTCGCCATGGGCCTGCCCAACCCACCCCGTGACGACGTCCCCGAAGGCAGCGACGAGCACGGCAACGTTGAAGTCCGCCGCGTGATGGAGCCCCGCCCCCTGGGCTTCGCCGCCAAAGACCACGTCGACCTCCTCGAAGGCCTCGGCCTCCTCGACAGCGCCCGCGCCGCCAAGGTCTCAGGCGCCCGCTTCGCGTTCTTGAAGGGTGCCGCCGCCCGCCTCGAACGTGCCCTGGCGACGTTCATGCTCGACCACCACTTGAACCTGGGCGACACCGAGATGGCGCCCCCCCTCCTCGTCAACGCCGAGAGCATGACGGGCACGGGCCAGCTGCCGAAGTTCGCCGACGACGCCTTCGGCGTCACCTTCGGCATGCCGAAGGAAGGGGGACAGACGCCGCTCTTCTTGATTCCGACGTCGGAAGTCCCCGTCACCAACTACTACGCCGACGAAATCCTCGACGAGGCCGACCTGCCCCTGCGCCTGGTGGCCTACTCCGCCTGCTTCCGCGCCGAAGCCGGCTCAGCGGGTCGCGACACCCGCGGCCTCATCCGCCAGCACCAGTTCACCAAGGTCGAGATGGTGCGCTTCGCGACGCCGGCCCAGGCCATGAGCGAGCTCGACCTCATGGTCCAGCGCGCCTCAGACATCATGACCAAGCTCGAGCTGCCCCACCGGGTCATGCTGCTGTGCACGGGGGACATGGGCTTCTCGTCGGAAAAGACCTTCGACCTCGAGGTCTGGCTCCCGGGCCAGAACGACGGCGCCGGCGCCTACCGCGAAATCTCCTCCTGCTCGAGCTGCGGCAGCCACCAGGCCCGCCGCGCCAAGATCCGCTTCCGCCCCACGGCAGCCCCCGGCACCGACGCCAAGAAGGCCCCAAAGCCCGAGCCCCTCGTCACCCTCAACGGCTCCGGCCTCGCCGTCGGCCGCACCCTGATTGCCCTGGTGGAGAACCACCAGCAGCCAGACGGCTCCATCGCCATCCCCAAGGCCCTGCAGCCCTACATGGGCGGCCTGGAGCGCATCAGCGCGACCTGAGCCTCGCAACGGTCACAGAACGGTGCTCCAGAATTCGGGCCCTTCGGGCCCGAATAATCATGATTCTTCAAATACTTGGCGAGGCGCCAAGTATTTGAATTCAGGCACTTGGCGCCTCGCCAAGTGCCTGAAAAATAACAGCTATTCCGGCCCCCATAGCGGCCAGGACCTCCGCCAACACCGACACGAAACGACCGCGCCCATGGGCTGGGGCCCATCCCGCGACCCAGACGCGGGGCACAAGCCCCGCCTTGGACAGGCAGGCGTTGGGCGCGGATTGGTGATGAAGGAAAAAGCGGAGGGTGCGCGCTGCGTAACTCGGACCTGGGTACGTGCCAGGTGGGAGCCAAGGGCCCGGGGGAAGGCTTCCTCAGTGAAGAGGCGTGCACAGACCCGGACGGAGCGGTTCCCTTTTTCCAAAGTACGGTCAGAGCATTTGCCGCGCGCACCCTCCATGACGACGAGCGTCAGGGATGATTATAGCGACGACGTTCCCCGTTTGCATGGCCGAGACACGGGGCTTGGACCGGCAATGGCTACTTCTTTGGCGCCAGCCAAAGAAGCATCAGAACTTCAGCGTCCGGATGTGGGCGATGACTGCGGCAAGCTTGTCGCGATCCAGATCCTGCATGAACGAGGGCATGGCGCCTTTGCCCAGGGCGATGCCCCGGGCCATCTGGGCGTCCGTCAGACGGCCCTGCAGGGCGGGATCATTGAGGGCGGGGACGGCGATGCCGCCGGGGAGGGCGCCGCCAGCGCCGGCGTCGCCGTGGCAGCGGGCGCAGAGCTGGCCGTAGATGGCCTTGCCGAGGACGGGATCACCGCCGCTGAAGTCCTTGATGGCCCCGGGCATGGCCTGACCAGCCATCGGCGACGGCGCATCGCCAGGAGCACCGCCCAGGCCGGCTCCCATGAGGGAGCGGGGCTGCACGGCGGGCGTGGCGAAGTCGGCCCCCCAGTTCGGGAAGGTGCCGATGGGCTCCGCCGGCGCCAGGGGCGTGGCCACGTCGCACGCCGTCACGAACGGGGCACAGACACCGACGATGGCAACGACGAGGACGGCAGGCAAACGGCGCATGGCCCTGTCTGCGAAAGCAGGCACCACACCGCAACCCGGTATTTGAGCTGTTCTGTGAGGCGGGACCTGAGCGGTCAGGTCAGCCCCGCCGCACCCGCGCCGTCGTCAGCACCACCGACGGCAGCGCGGCCACCGGGATGACCCGTCCCGTGGCGCTGAAGCCGGCGTCGGGGACGACGAACACAGCGCCGCCGTCGTCGTCGACGGTGACCGAAACCTCGTGAAAACCCACATAGCGGCGCACGAAGGGGTCGAGGCCCTTGTAGAGGGCCTCCTTGAGCGAAAACCGCTGGTAGACGGCCCGGCGATGGCGGTCGTCGTCGAGGTCCCGGTCGGCGAGGGCCTGCAGCTCGGCGGGCAGCAACACCTGGCGGGCGAGGCGCTCCATGGCGCCGCGATCCCGGCCACCACCAATGGCGTCGACGTCGAGTTCCAGATCGCAGCCCACCGCGATGCTGTCGGCGTTGTCGACGTCGTTGGCGACGGCGGGGACCACGAGGGCGCCGGCGACGCTGTCTTTGTGGGTGATGCTGACGGCCCGGCGCAGATGGGCGAACCCAGGGGGCAGCACGGGGGCACCGCGATCATCGCGACCGATGGCGGGGACGTTCGCAATGTCGTCGACGACGCCGGCGGCCACCAGGGCCAGGCGCAGGGCCTGTCGTCCGGCGGCGAAGGTGGCCTGGCGTTTGGGGGCCCAGCGGGCGCACAAGGCGCGCTCGTCGTCGGGCAAGGCCGAAAGCAGGGTCTGCAGCGCCGGCGGGACCGGCACGCCCAAACCTGCGGCGACCTCGGGGACGTCGACGAGGACGACGGTGCCGCCGTCGTGGTCGAGGTACAGGACGGTTGGGGGGACCGCCACCCTCACGTGGCGCGGAGGGCGGCGACGAGGGCGGTGACGTCGTCGTTGGCCCGGGCAGGGCGCTCGGGGCGGTAGAGGGTCTGGGGCATGCCCACCCCGCGGATGACCATCGGCGGCAGCTTCTTCCAGGTCAGGCCGGCCACAGCGTTTTTGGCGGCGGCGTAGACCTCCTCGCCGACGAGGACCGTGAAGCCCTGGTTCTTGGCCTCCTGCTGAATCTTGCGGGCCAGGGCGGGCACCTCACCCATGGCCGCGAAGGAGCGCCGGCTGGCAGGGCCCACGGCGCCGACGGTGGCTGTGCCGGCGGCGACGCCGATGCCGACGACGAAGCGGGGCACGCCCCGGGCTTTTTCGGCCTCCACCAGGTGGCGGGCGGCGACCTCGAGGTCCACAGCGCACGCCAACGCGCTGGAGATGTAGTCCACGGTGGGTGTGGGTGCGCCAAACAACGCCACCAACCCGTCCCCCATGAAGCGCTCCACGTGGCCACCGTGACGCTCCACCACCGCCACGAAGGTCGACAGGAGGCGGTCCACAAAGCCCACTGCCAGCTCGGGCTTCAGGCTCGCCTGCAAGGCCGTGAAGTCCCGGACGTCGACGACGACGACGGCCACCGCTTGCTGGGACGGGGCCCGCTCCAGGGAGTGCTGGTCCCGCGCCACCTGGGAGCCCATGCCCTGCTCGAGGCGGGTGGTGAGGCGTTGCCGCTCTTTTTCGCCGCGCACGAGGGCGTCGAAGGCGTCGAGGAGGGCGTCGATCTCTTTGAGGGGCCGCTGCCCCGGGGTGCGGACGTCGTCGACAGCGGCGGCGGCCACACCGAGGTCACCGCCCGCCACCGCCTGCAGCCCCCGCGTCACCGCCGACAACGGCCACAACGCCCGACGACGCAACAACGACACCAACAGCAACGCCACCCCGGCGGCCAACGCGACGCCGACGACGGCGAAGCCCACCACCAGGCGCACGGGCACCGACGGCCGCTTGAGCCCCACCAGCACCCGACCGCCCGGGGTCTGCACGCCGGTCTGGCGGTCCCGTTCGAGAATGGTGGCGTCGACGACGACACCGGCCCCCGGTCCCTGGCCTTGCCCCCGCGGCTGCTGTGCCTGCTGCTCCTGCGCCTCCATGACCTGCAGGGCCGCCCGCCCGTCGGCGAACGCAGAGCCCTGCCCCGAGGTCACGATGGCCTGTTGGGCATCGAGGACGACGACGGCGAAGACGTCGTCGCTGATGACGGCGCGGACAAAGGCCGTGGCGACGGCGAGGTCGGCGGCGCTGCCAGATTCCCGGGCCACCGCGATCAACGTCGCCGTCGTCGCCGCTACCTGCTGCCCACGGGCCACCTGGGCCTCGACGGCGCTGCGCCAGAAGGTCACGCCCGCGGCCGCCACCAACGTCGTCGGGACCACCAGGGAGGCAACAACGACGGCGCCAACGACGAAGCGCACCAGGGACCCCGACGGCCCCGACGCTGGCGACGACGATGCCGACGGCGACGATGACGATGACGATGCAGACGACGACGACACGGTCACATCGCCACGCGGCGGGAGATGTCGCGGTTGGGCCGCACCAGGTGCACGCCACCACCGCCGGCGTCGAAGGTCCGGCGCATCAGGCGCGCGCACTCGACGGCGGCCTCTTTGGGCGGAAAGCCCAGCTCCCGCACGTTGCTGATGCAGTTTTTCTCGGCGTTGTCCTGGCCGAGGCGCGGGTTGTAGGCGGTGTAGATAGACAAGGAGTCGCCAGTGCCCAGACCCGGTCGCTCACCGACGAGGATGATGGTGGACTTGGTGCGCAGGGCCACGCCGATTTCATCCTGCACGCCGATGCGGGCATGGCGCACAAACAGCAGTTTGCCGACGCTGAAGCCCTGCCCCTGCAAGGCTGCCTGCAACGCGGGCACAAGCGTCGGCGCCTGCTTCTCGCAGGCCACCGCACTCAGGCCGTCGCCGACGATGATCGTGACATCGGCCCCCATGGTGCCCTCTTTGACGAGGCGGGCCCGGCTGTCGTCGTCGAGGCTGCGCCCGGAATCTGGATGCAGCAGATACTCGGCGTGATCTTTCGCCCTGGTCCGCAACGCCACGAAGCCCAGCCGGGACGCGAAGTCGTCGGCGACGGCGGAGTGGACGGCGTCGAGGGCGATGGCGTGCTCGGCCCGCAAACGCAGATAGGCCGCCGTCGTGTAGCGGGTGCCCACCCGACCCTGGGCCAGGCGCGAGGGGCTGGCGTCGACGACGCGCTGGACCTCCACCCGGTCCTGCACCCGCTCGGCGCGCACGGGGGGATTGCAGTGGGTGTCACAGGCAGGCTCTGCCGACGACGACGATGATGCTGACAACGACGACGCTGTCGACGACGTGGAACCTGTGGAACCACCACCAAGGCTCTCGGTCACCACCGCCCGCACCAGGGCTTCGAGGGCTGCGCGATCAAGGCTCATGATGACCTCCGCTTCGCGGCCGCTGACGACGACGACGACGATGACTTGAAGATCGACGGATCGCCGGCCTTCTTCGTCAGGCGACCGTTGCGCCACAAGCCCATGCTCTCCATCCAGGCTTCGAACTCGGGCGCGGGCCGCAGGTCGAGGAGATGCTTCAACGCCGCGTTGTTGTGAAACGACGTCGTCTGGTAGTTGAGCATGACGTCGTCACCCATGGGGATGCCCATCAGGTAGTTCACGCCCGCCATCGCCAACAACATCTCCAGGTTCTCCTGGTCGTTCTGGTCGGCGTCGGCGTGGTTGGTGTAGCAGGCGTCGCACCCCATCGAGATGCCGAGGAGCTTGCCCATGAAGTGATCTTCGAGGCCCGCCCGCGTGATCTCCTTGCCGTCGCGCAAATACTCGGGACCAATGAAGCCCACGACGCTGTTGACGATGAACGGCTTGTAGCGACGAGCCAGGCCGTAGGCCCGGGCCTCCATCGTCACCTGGTCCGTGCCGTGGTGGGCATTGGCCGACAGGGCCGTGCCCTGCCCGGTCTCGAAGTACATGACGTTTTCGCCCTGGGCGGTGCCCTCACGGCGGGTCAGGTCATAGGCCTCGTCGAGGAGGGACACGCTGACGCCGAAATTCTTGTTGGCGCCCTCGCTGCCGGCAATGGACTGAAACATCAGGTCCAGCGGCGCCCCGCGCTTGAGGGCCTCCATCTGGGCCGTGATGTGGGCCAGCACGCAGTTCTGCGTCGGCACCCGAAAGCGCCGCATCAGGTCCTTGACCGCGCTGAGGATGTCTTTGACCTTGTCGACGTCGTCGGTGGACGGATTGATGCCAATGACCGCATCGCCGTTGCCGAACGACAGGCCATCTTGCACAGCGGCGATGATCCCGGTGACGTCGTCGCGGGGATGGTTCGGCTGCAGCCGCGAGCTCAAGCGCCCGGGCAGGCCGATGGTGTTGTTGCACCGGGCGATGACGCGGATCTTCTTGCCGCCCATCACGAGGTCCATGTTGGACATCAGCTTGGCGCAGCCCGCCGCCATCTCGGGGGTCAGGCCAGGCGAGATGGCCTTGATCTCATCGCCCGTCGTGTCGTCGTCGAGGATGAACTCCCGCAGCTCGGCCACGGTCCAGCAGCTGGTCTTTTGGTACGCGGCCCGCCCCAGGGGGCTCGCCTCCAGATCGTCCTCGACAACGCGGGTGACCTCGTCCTGCTCGTAGGGCACCGACGGGTTCTCCCGCAGGTCTTTGAGGGTCAGCTCCGACAGCACGCGCTTGGCAGCCGCCATCTGCCGCATCGACGTCGCCGCGAGGCCCGCCTGCACGTCGCCAGAGCGGGGCTCATTGGCCCGCGCGAGGACGTCTTTGACGTCCGGAAAGGTAAAGCGCTCTCCAAAGAGCGTCGTCGACAACGACATGGGGGTCTTTTGGCGTGTCCCCCGCCAGGGTTCAAGTGCGGGACGCTACTGGGAGGCCCGACGTCAGCCATCGAGCCCCAAGTCCTTTCGAAGGGCCGCAGCAGCCAGTTGGCGGTCGCGCGCAGCACCTGTGCGAAGAGCATCAACCAGGGCCAGGAGTCGGTACAGCCCGGCGTGGCCGGCGGCGGCCGCGGGGGCCGACGCGCAGATGGGCTCCAAGCCGATGCCGCGCACAGTGCCGTTGTCAGCGGGCCACACCCACGGGGCCGCATCAGGGATCGGAAACGACAGCTGCTGCAGCGCTGGCGCCGCCCCCGCCGTCGGCATGCCCGTCAGCACGCCGAGGGACACCGGGGGCAGCAGGTAGCGCACCCCATGGATGAGAAACTCAGCCAGGTTCGGCCGATTGACGGTGCGGTCGGCGTTCACCAACCGGGACTTTTCGAGGCGCTTCACGCTGGCGTGAGTCTGGGAGCCCGCCTGCCCTGTCAGCGTCGCCAACGCCTCAAAGCGCAGTGGGCCCTCGGTGGCGAGGGCCAACGCCACCAAGACGTCCTGCGGCTTCAACATGCCGAAATTCTATATTCTAGAATTCAGAATGGCAAGTAACGTCCCTGTCCAACGACCATGTGCCCGCGGCACGACCATCAGGACGTGCGCTATTCCGCCACGCGCCTGATGAGCAATTGCCCCACGCCACATCCGACCTCGTCGCCACAGGGCGAAAAGAACGCGACCATCGATTGGGCCAGATAGCGAACGCCTTCAATCTGCACGACATCGGCTGAACCTGGGGGCAGCACAACGGCCCCTCGGTCATCGTCTTCCACCTCGACAGCGCCCGGTCGGGAGTTTGCTGAGAACGGTGTCGCGCAATTGCCGCCCTCCGTGGCTGCAACACGACCAATCCCGTGCCTGACGGCAAATCGGTCAACTTGAAATGGCCCAACAGCCGACCCGTTTCCCCGAAAAGGTGTAAATCAGGCTCACGAAATCCTGGCACACCCTCGTAGCCGGACGCGTCGAACCAGGCATTGATGTTGACGTCGGTGCCCCGTGGCGGCACGTCAAGGGCGATCCCGTCGGGCACGTCCGGAAGCCCTGTCACAGACAGGATTCCGAGTTCTGAGGTCATGGAAACCTGGTTGGTCGAATACTCGGTGACAATGCCGATGATCGGTGGTTCGCCGACTTCGCCGGTGACCACCGGCTGCTCAACTGCAGCGCAGTCGCCGTTGAGCCAGTCACAGGCCGTCGTCGACAAGGCCAAGAGCAAGCACGCCATCAGGCGACTTGGGCAGCATTCAACTGCAGGTCTCTTCTTCATGGCTGCGTCCCTCATTCCGCCACGCGCCTGATGAGCAATTGCCCCACGCCGCACCCGACCTCGTCGCCACAGGGCGAAAAGAACGCGACCATTGATTGGGCCAGATAGCGAACGCCTTCAATCCGCAAGACCTCGGCTGACCCGGGGGCCAACACAACGGTCCCTCGGTCATCGTCTTCCACCTCGACGGCGCCGGGCCGAGAGTTTGCCGAGAACGGTGTTCTGCAACTTCCGCCCTCAATGGAGACAACAACACCAACACCGTCAGGGGATGGCAAATCGGTCAACTCAAAATACCCCAGCAGGCGCCCAGTATTTCCCAGTCCAGAAACGTTCAGTTGGGGCGCGCGGAATCCCGGCACCCCCTCGGTGGAGGAGCGGTCGTCCCAGGTATTCACGAAGACCGGCGACCCCACTGCAGGTGATTCGAGCACGACGCCGCTCGGCGCGACTGGCAGCCCGGTCACAGCAAGTGGCCCGACGTCCGAGGTCATGGAAATCTGAACACTTGCGTACTCCGTGACATTAGCGGTGAGCGGTGCTGTGTTGACCTCTCCGGTGACCACCGGCTGCTCAACCGCAGCGCAGTCACCGTTGAACCACTCGCAGGCCGTCGTCGACAAGCCCAAGAGCAAGGACGCCACAGGCCACCATCGTGTTGAGTTCATCGTGCATCGCCCATTTCGAAGTCCCACCCGTCGTCGCCCGGGTCTTCGGATGCTCCGAACGACGACGACCTCGCCAATGTCCGCCGTCGGCAGCCCCGGGTCAATGTCGAGACTTCCACGGAGGCGGGGGTTGGCTGGCGCCGGGCGCACGGCCGGAGGCTGAAGAGGCCATCAGGCGTTGGTTTTCCTGCGGGCCTGATAAGGTGCCCCCATGTCGTTTCGTCGTCTGGTTCTGGCGTGTGTGGTGGTGTCGTCGTGGCTGCTGGCGGCGCCGGCGGAGGCCCAGTTCTTCCGCAACAATGGCATCGGGGTCCAGTTCGGCTGGAAGGGCCTGGGCTCGACGTTTGACGGGCTGACCGGGCAGAAGATCTGGAACATGACCGACCAGGCCACCGTCGGCATGGGCTACTACCAGGCCCTCGGCTACCAGCTCTGGTTTGACATCCTGCAGGCGGAAATCGGCATGGGGGCCGAGCGCATCGCCCCCGAAGGTCGCGATATCGCACCGATTTTCTCGTTTTCGGCCACCACCGGCGTCCGCTACATCTTCCTGGAGGAGCGCTTTCGGCCCTTCATCGGCGCCCACGTGCAGTACCTGCAAATCCTGCCCGTGGCCGCCGACCCCGACATCCCCATCAATGCCCTGACGGGCAACGCCCCGTTCTGGGTGGGGCTGCGGTTGGGTGGCGGCGTCGAATACTTCTTCGGCGACGACATCAGCCTCATCGCGGGCCTGCACCTGGCGGGCTTTGCGGGCTTGAACGAGCCTCCCAAAAACGGCCTGCAGTCCTTCATCCTGCCCCAGGCCAGCGGCGGCCTGAACCTCAACATCTATTTCTGACCTCCTCTGACGTCTTCTGACGTTCTTGACGTCGTCACGACCTGAACGGATCCCCATGACAGCCTTCGCTGATGGTCGCCTCTGGCTTGCAGGCACGGCGACGGTGTCGTCGGCGTCGCCGCTGCGGGCGCCCTTTGATGACGCGGTCATCGCCGAGGTCCATCAGGCCACGTCCGCCCACCTCGACACGGCCCTGGCCACAGCCACCGCGATGGCGCCGACCATGGCCGCCCTGCCCCGCCATCGACGACGACAGATTCTGGCGGCCATCGCCCGCGGCATCGCCGACCGCATCGACGACTTCACCGACACCATCGTCGCCGAAGCCGGCAAACCCCGCCGCTTTGCCCGTGGCGAGGTCGAGAGGGCCATCGCCACCTTCGACGCCGCCAGCGCCGTGCTCTTGGCCCCCGCCGAAATCCTGTTGCCCCTGGACGCCTCGCCCCTGGGTGAAGGACGGATGGCCCTCGTGCGCCGCCATCCCCGTGGTGTCGTCGTCGCCATCACGCCGTTCAATTTCCCCCTCAACCTGGTGGCCCACAAGCTGGCCCCGGCGTTTGCCGCCGGCTGTCCGGTGGTGTTGAAGCCCGCTGAGCAAACCCCGCTGTCGTCGTTGTTGTTGGCCCGCGTCTGTGCTGAGGCCGGGCTGCCCGACGGCGCCCTCAGCGTGGTGCCTTGTGATCGCAGCACTGCCGCCCAGCTCGTCAGCGACGAGCGGGCCCGGGTGGTGAGCTTCACGGGCTCTGCCGCGGTGGGCTTTTCCATCCGCGCCGCCGTGGGCAAACGGCACAGCCTGTTGGAGCTCGGGGGCAACGCCTCGGTCATCCTCCACGACGACGCCGACCTCGACATGGCCATCCCCCGCATCGTCACTGGCGCCTTCGCCTACGCCGGTCAGGTCTGCATCTCGGTGCAGCACATCCTCGTGCACCGTCGTCGCCTCGATGAAGTCCGCGAGCGTCTGCTGGCGGCGACAGCGGCCATCGCCTGTGGCGACCCGACCCGCAGCGACGTCGTCGTGGGCCCCGTCATCGACGACCGCGCCGTGGCCCGCATCGGGCGCATCGTCGACGACGCCATCAGCGCCGGCGGCCGCCTGCTGCCCCTGCCCCGCCACACCAGCGGTCGCGTGATGCAGCCCATGGTCATCGAGGGCGCGCCCCCATCCTGCGGCCTCATGAGCGAAGAGGTCTTTGGCCCCGTCTGCACCCTCGACGCCTACGACGACGTCGGCGACGCCTTCGCCCGCATCAACGCCAGCCGCTACGGCCTGCAGGCGGGCATCTTCAGCAGCGACCTGCAGGTGGTGCTCAAAGCGGGCGAGGTCCTCGACGTCGGCGCCGTCATCCACGACGACGTCCCCACCTTCCGCGTCGACCACATGCCCTACGGGGGCACCAAGGATTCAGGCATCGGCCGCGAAGGCCTCCCCTGGGCCCTCGAGGACTACACCGAGCCCCGCACCCTCGTCCTGCGTCGTCGCTGACCGGTCCCTCATCCCCCCAGCCCCCTTCTCCCAATTCTGGGAGAAGGTGGAGCCGGAAAGAACGTCGTCACGCGCGTCTCCGTCCATGTGCAACCGGACTCATGGGTCAGCCTTAGACCGGGCACATAGGTCAGCCTTCCTGCTGCAGTTGTGGGCCGACTGGGTGAAGCCGGCCCATGATTTCGTCAAACATTGCG
>Ga0247834_1001470_pt1 | contig 40204 bp, 33 predicted proteins | sample LaCruzMarch2015__8_FD_187118 | JGI IMG/M metagenome (GOLD analysis project Ga0247834, IMG submission 187118) | Freshwater microbial communities from meromictic Lake La Cruz, Castile-La Mancha, Spain - LaCruzMarch2015_12m | ecosystem: Environmental > Aquatic > Freshwater > Lake | place: Spain... | reverse complement strand
AGCAATGGTCCAGCGATCCTTCAAATTGAGCGTCGCCTGCTGGTTCACCGCCAGCATCTCGGGCATGACATTGACGATCGGCACACTGGCTGGACTGCGACCATCCAAGATCTCACCCGCCAAACGACCCGCAAGGCGACCGACCTCGGCGTAGTCCGCCCCGAGATCAAACAGCGCGCCACGCTTCACGTTGGGCGGAATCACGGTGAAGACGGGAAGGCGGCCCTTCTTTGCCACGGCGATCAGGCTATCCGCCGCCGTCATCACCGTCACATCACCGCCCATCCACAGCGCTTCCACGCCGCGTGCGACCAGAGCCCCAGCGGCCTCGGCCACGCCCGAGGAGTTGTCCACCGTGGACTCCATCAGCTCAATGCCAATCTCAGCACAGGTCTGCCGAGCCAACTTCACCTGCGCTTCCGAATTGGCTTCGGCGGCATTCCAGACGACACCGACTTTCTTCAAGGCTGGATTCATTTCACGCGCGGTTTGAAAGGCCTGCACGATCGGCTGCATGGTGCCAAAGCCCGCGAGATGCGCTGGGTGGTCGAGTGGGTTCGCCTTGCTCACGCCTACCCCGGTGATGGACGGATCGGAAACCAAGGCGAAAACATGCGGCGTGCCGCCCGCCTTGTTCGCGTTGGCCACCGCTTGCAGCGACACCGTGCTGATCGTCATCAGCAGGTCGTAACCACCGCCAACCATCTCCTTCGCAATGGTCTGGGACACCGCGTTGTCACCCTCAGCGTTGTAAAGCTTCAGCTCCAGGTTCTTACCCTGCTCCCAACCCTTCTCCTTCAAGCCCTTGATCATGCCGTCCCTCCCCTGCTCCAGAATCGCCTGCGAAGCATGTTGCAGGATGGCCACCCGCAGCGTGCGGTTCTTTTCGGACTTCGCCGCATTTGAAACGCGCGAGCCCAAATCCGACAGCAACAGCACCGCCGCAGCCGCAGCGATCAAAACAAAGCCCAGGGAGAGTCGGCGAAGCGATTGAACCATCGTCCTCTACTTGAAGCAGGTCACGCCTACACTTCAATGATGTTTCCATCATTCGAAGCCACGGCTTGGACATGGTCGGATTCTCCACCGGTCCTGCACGCTGACACCATTTTCGATTCAGCAGGGCCGTCTATGATGATAGAGATGAATCGAATCCTGCTCACCCCATGGCTTGCATTGATCACCGCTCCTAGCCTCTGGGCCGAGCCGGTGAACTTCAGTCGCGATGTGCTGCCGGTGCTGTCGGACAACTGCCTGAGCTGTCATGGGCAAGATGAATCGCATCGCAAGGCGGACCTGCGCTTGGACACGCGTGAAGGCGCGCTGATGCAAATCAAGGTGGGCAAACCAGACGTGAGCGAACTGATCGCACGCATCGTCAGCGATGACGAAGACGAGTTGATGCCGCCTCCAAAGTCGCACAAGCCTCGGCTCAAACCTGAGCAGGTGACGATGCTGAAGCGCTGGATCAGCGAGGGCGCGGTGTGGGGCAAGCATTGGTCGTTCAAGTTGGCGGTGAAGGCAAAGCTCACTGATGCCAAGGCGCATCCAGTCGATGACTTGGTGACGAAACGACTGGCGAAGGACGGGCTCGCGTTGGCTCCGCGAACGGCCAAGCACACCCTGATTCGCCGCGCCTCGTTCGATCTGATCGGCCTACCGCCGACGCCGGAGGAAGTGGCTGCTTTTGAGAACGATGCGTCGTCCGATGCGTTCGCGAAGGTGGTGAAGCGATTGCTGGACTCGCCGCACTTTGGCGAGCGCATGGCAATGTGGTGGCTGGATGCGGCGCGCTACTCGGACACCGATGGCTTCCAATCCGATGCCGAACGCACGAACTGGCCGTGGCGTGACTGGGTAGTGTCCGCGTTCAACTCGAACATGCGCTTCGATCAGTTCACCATCGAGCAATTCGCTGGTGACTTATTGCCCAATGCCACACCGGAACAAAAGCTCGCGACCTGCTTCCATCGCAACCACATGACCAACGGCGAAGGCGGGCGCGATCCCGAGGAGTCGCGTGTGGACTATGTGATCGACCGCGTGAACACCATCGGTACCACTTGGCTCGGCCTGACGCTGGGCTGCACGCACAAGTTTGATCCCATTAGCCACGCCGACTACTACAGCCTGACGGCCTTCTTCAATTCCATCGACGAAGACGGCAAGGCAGGCAGCGCTGCGAAGCCATACATGAGTTACAAATCAAACTTGACCGCACCCGCGTTGGCCGATGCGCAGTGGCTTGTCGATGAACGCACGCCGCTGGAAGCCGCGGCACGCAAGAAGGCTGAGAAGCCCTTTGAGCCATGGCTCACCGCTCACATGAAAGAGACTCGCATAGGTTTCAAAGCGTGGCACCCATTGACGGCCAACAAGCTCGAAACCAACGAAGGCACCAAGCTCGCCCAGACCAGCAGTGCCATCGTGACGGCCAGCGGGCCGAACCCAAAACAGGATGAGTATCGCTTCATCACGACGGTGACGCTGCCGCGCGTGACCGGTTTGAAGCTGGAGGTGCTGCCGCTGAATGGCGCGCTCTCGCGTGGCGCGAACGGCGAGTTCATCCTCACCGACATCAAGGTGCAGGTGCGGAGCAAAGATAGCGCGCAGGTGCGCGACATTCTGGTGCGCGGTGCCGTCGCGGATGCCCAAGCCGAGTCGAAGACCCGGCAGTATGGCGATGTAAAGGGCACGCTGGATGATGATCCGCGCAACGGCTGGACCACGAAGGGGCACCCGAAGGACAAGCCTCATGTCGCCGTTTATGAATTGGCGGAGCCGCTGGTGCTGAGTGCCAACGAGGAGCTGATGATCGAACTGCGCCACCGCTCGACCGATGGCGATGCGAACATCGCAAGCTTCCGTCTGTCCGTGACGGATCAAGCCGGTGAAACCGTGCGCAGCGTGAAGGCGTCTCCGATGGAATATCTAGCCGCCACGAAGGCGACCGATGCAACCAAGCTCGATGCCAAGCTGCGCGCGCTTTTGTTTGATCAGTTCCTCGAAGACTACGCGCCTTTCCGCGAAGCCAAGGCGTCGCTGGATCGTGCGAAAAAGCAGCTCGCGGAAATCAAGAAGGCCTCCGGCAATGTGAACGTGATGGTGTTGGCTGAGCGCAAGGAGCCTCGCGATACCTTCGTGCTGGTGCGCGGCGTGTGGGACAAGCACGGCGACAAGGTGAAGCAGGACGTGCCCGCTGCGATTGCGCCCTGGCCGGAGTCGACATCGCGGGATCGACTCGGACTCGCGAAGTGGATCGTATCGAAGGACAATCCGCTGACGGCGCGTGTGATCGTGAACCATTTCTGGCAGATGCTCTTCGGGACCGGACTGGTGCGCACACCAGAGGACTTCGGCTTGCAAGGCGAGCGGCCCACGCAGCCTGAGCTGCTCGACTGGCTGGCCGTTGAGTTCATGGAGAGTGGCTGGGACGTGAAGCACCTGTTCACGCTCATCACGTCGAGCGCCACGTATCAGCAGGACTCAGCGACGAAGCCCGAATTCCTAGCGCGTGATCCTGAGAACCGACTGCTCGCACGCGGTCCGCGTTTCCGTTTGCCAAGCTGGATGCTGCGCGACGCTGCCCTGCGCACGGCAGGTCTGATCAATCCGGCTCTTGGCGGACCACCGGTGCGTCCTTATCAGCCCGCAGGTGTGTGGGAGGAGATGTTCATGGGACGCTTCACGTATGAGCCGAGTGAGGGTGCCTTGCAGCATCGGCGCACGCTGTATGCCTTCTGGCGTCGCGCCATTGCGCCGACCTTCCTCTTCGACAGCGCACAACGCCGCGTCTGCGAAGTGCGCAACGCCCGCACCAACACGCCACTGCAAGCGCTCACCTTGCTGAACGACGAGACGTTCATGGAAGCCTCGCGCACTCTGGCATTGCAACTCGTGAAGCAAGGCGGCGATGCGACGACTCGCCTGCAATGGCTCTCGAAGCGAGTGCTTTCCCGCGACGCCACCCCGCAGGAACTCAGCGTCCTTACGCGGGAACTGGACCGCGCTTTGAAACACTACCGAGAGCGCCCCGATGATGCGCCGAAGTATCTGCAATCATCGCCTGCCAATGCCACCGAAGTCGCCGCTTACACCGTCGTCGCCAGTCTCATGCTCAACCTTGATGAAGCCATCACGCACGAGTGAACGTCCAACGCTGAACATCGAACATCGAACATTGAACTTCCAACACTGAACAACCAATGAAGAACTCACAACTCAACGATTCGCTTTCCCCATTCGATGTTCAGCGTTCAACGTTCGATGTTGGACGTTCGCCCCTCCCGTCTCGCCGCCACTTCATCGCCGGAGCCGCAGCGGCGATGGTCGCACCGCACATCCGTGCGCAGAGCAAGACCGCACCCGAATTCCATGGCGAGATCATTGGCCACGGTGAATTCCGCTACCGCGTGGATAAGCTATGGAGCAAGGCTGATCCCGCGAAGACGCCGGTGAAGGACTGCCACGAGATGGTGCAGGCGAGCGATGGTCGCTTGTTCATGATCACCAATCACAAGCAGAACAACGTGCTGATCTACGACAAGAGCGGTGCGCTGCTAGGATCATGGACCTTGGGCTTCAGCGGTGGTCATGGCTTGACGATTCATCGCGAAGCGAGTGGCACCGAGTTCCTCTATGCGACGGACACCTCGGGTCGTGTGGTCAAGGCAACGCTCGATGGCAAGGTGGTGCTGGAGTTGCCCAATCCTTCGAAGACCGGCATCTACAAACCAACCGAACCCTACAGTCCCACGGAGACCGCTGTTGGTCCGAATGGCGACATCTACGTCGCGGACGGCTACGGCTCGCAGTATGTGCTGCGCTTTGACAAGGACGGGAAGTTCATCAGCAAGTTTGGCGGCAAGAGCACTCAGCCCACGAATCCCGGCAAGTTCATGCAGGCCCACGGCATCGCGCTCGATACGCGCGGCGAGGAGCCCTTGCTCGTGTGCACCGAGCGCATTCGCAATGAGTTCAACTGGTTCACTCTCGAAGGCCAGCATGTGCGCGGCGTTTATCTGCCCGGCGCGTATGTGAGCCGTCCGGTGATTCACGGGAAGCATCTGTTCTCCGGCGTCTGCTTCGGCGCGAAGCCGAACGACTACCGCATGTGGCAGGGACAAGGCTTTGTCACGATCCTCAATGACACCGGCAAGGTGGTTTCAAATCCTGGTGGTCGCGTGCCTGAATATGAGAACGGCCAGCTAAAGGTGATGCTGCAAGACAAGCACGTCTTCAACAACTGCCACGACGTGTGCGTCGATGCCGCCGGCGACCTCTACGTTTGCCAGTGGGCGAGCGGGAATGTGTATCCTTACAAACTGGAGAGAATCTGAGGGAACTTCCAACATCGAATGGGGAACATCAAACCACGAAGCATGACATGAATGAGAAGTATGATCTTGAAGAACGGTTATTGGACTTTTCTGTGTCTATCATTCGCTTCGTGGAAGGCATGACGAAGTCTGAAGCGGGGAGTCACGTTGCGAAACAAATGCTTCGATCTGGGACCGTGCCCATGGCGCATCACGGCGAAGCGCAATCCGCAGAGTCGCCCAAGGACTTCATTCACAAAATGCGCATCGCCCTCAAGGAACTTCGCGAGACTTCTCGATGGCTGAAGGTGTCACTGCGTGTGCCGCTGACCAAGGCTCTCGATCAAAATGAAGCGATGCTCCGCGAGACGGATGAACTGATTCGAATCTTCTTCGCCAGCATCCGCACCGGCCAATCCAAGCAAACCACCAAGTAAGCTCCTATGCCTTCGCTTCTTCCCTCTTCAGAATTCGGTGTTCAGCGTTCGATGTTGGACGTTGGATGTTCAACGACTCGACGCTATTTCTTGGGCCAATGCACGGGCGTCTCGCTCGGCGCGATGGCGGCGAATTCCTTGCTGGCTTCGGACACGAGTGCGCTGGGCTTGCCTGCGCTGCCGCACTTTGCGCCGAAGGCGAAGCGGGTCATTTTCCTCACGCAGTCGGGCGGGCCTTCGCAATTGGAGTTGTTCGATCACAAGCCGGGCTTGATGAAGTGGGCGGGCAAGGAGTTGCCGGAGTCGGTGCGGCAGGGGCAGCGGCTGACGACGATGACGGCGAATCAGAAGCAGCTCATCTTGCCAGGCATCACCAAGTTCTCTCAGTGCGGGCAGAGCGGCGCGACGATTGGTGAGTGGTTGCCGCATCTTCAGGGCGTGGCGGATGAGCTGTGCTTCATCAAGTCGATGCACACGGATCAGATCAATCATGCGCCGGCGATGACGCAGTTCCTCACGGGGCATCAGCTGGCGGGACGTCCGAGCATCGGTGCATGGGTGAGCTACGGGTTGGGCAGTCTGAATCGCAACCTGCCGGACTTCATCGTGATGCTGTCGAAGATGCAGCGCCCGAGCGATCAGCCGCTCTACGATCACTACTGGGGCAGCGGCTTCCTGCCGTCGCGCTATCAAGGCGTGAAGCTGCGCAACGCGAAGGATCGTGTCTTGTATCTGAATGATCCCGAGGGGCTGCCGCGCGACGTGCGACGCGGGATGCTCGATGGCTTGTCCGAGCTGAATCAGATGCGCTATCAACAGACGTTTGATCCCGAGATCGAGACGCGCATCCGGCAGTATGAGATGGCGTATCGGATGCAAAGCAGCGTGCCGGAACTCACCGATTTGAGCGGCGAGCCGGAGTCGGTGTTTGATTTGTATGGCCCGGATTCACGGCGCTCTGGCAGCTATGCGGCGAACTGCATTCTGGCGCGTCGGCTGGCCGAGCGCGGTGTGCGTTTCATTCAGTTGTTCCATCCCGACTGGGATCATCACAGCCGTTTGCCGAGTTGGTGTGTGGCGCGTTGCCGCGACACGGATCAACCGACCGCAGCGCTGATCAAGGACTTGAAGCAACGCGGCTTGCTCGATGAAACGCTGGTCATTTGGGGCGGTGAGTTTGGCCGTGGCGTCGCGGGTCAAGGCAAGTGGGACAGTCCCGAAGCGGGTCGCGATCATCATCCGCGCTGCTTCACCATGTGGATGGCGGGCGGCGGCGTGAAGCCGGGGATGACTTATGGCTCCACCGATGAGTTCAGCTACAACGTCGCGGAGAACGGCGTGCATGTGCATGACCTGCACGCAACGGTGATGCACCTGCTCGGCATCGAACACGAGCGCTTCACGTATCGGTTCCAGGGACTCGACTTCCGGCTCACGGGTGTGGAGCCATGTCGCGTGGTGAAGGACATCATTGCGTAGCGAGGATGTTCTTCGGGGCGGCGTAGTTGATGCACGCCTATGAAGAAGATTTTGCTCACGCTGTTAGTGCTCACGACTCAAGTCATTGCCGCCGAACCTCTGCGGCTCGCGACGTTTCGTGCCGATGTCACGCCGCCGGTTGGTTCGCCGTTGTGCGGTGGCTTGGTGAAGCCGGTGGTGGGTGTTAGCGAGCCGCTGCTGGCTTTGGGAGTCGTCATTCTGAGTGACGATATGCCGGTAGTGCTGTGCGCGTTTGATTGGTGTGAGATCCGTGCGGCGGATCATTTGCGTGTGCGTGAATTGCTGGCGAAGGCGGCGGGCACGACGCCCGAGCGTGTGGCGGTGCATAGCTTGCATCAACACAATGCACCGATCGCGGATCGCGAGGTCACGAAGATCATGGAACCGCACCAGATCGCCGTGACCGACATCGAGTGGACGGAGCGTGCGTTTCAAGGCGTGGCGCAGAGTATTGCGGCAGCGATTCCGCACGCGCAGCCACTCACGCATCTGACCGTGGGCGAAGGTAAGGTGGAGCAAGTGGCCTCGAATCGCCGCATCCTCGGTGACAACGGCAAGATCGCGAAGATGCGGCTTAGCTCGACCAAGGACCCTGTGCTGCGCGAGCTGCCCGACGGTCAGATCGATTCGATGCTGAAGACGATTTGCTTCTGGAACGGCGAGACGAAGCTCGCGTCGCTGCACTACTACGCCACGCATCCGATGAGTTTCTATGGCGACGGCATGGTGACGCATGACTTCGTGGGCATCGCGCGTGAGCGACGCACGAAGGACGAAGGCGTGCCGCACATCTACTTCACTGGGTGCGGCGGCAACATCGCAGCAGGCAAATACAACGACGGCACCAAGGAAAGTCGCGTGAGGCTCGGTGAGCAGATCTATGCGGCGATGGTGGCGTCCGAGAAGCAGATGAAGCGTGCAGAGTTGAACCGCATCGAGTGGCGCGCCACGCCGGTTTTGTTCAAGCCTGATTCCGAGTTCCCCGAGGAGCGCATGATGAAGGTGATCGAGAACACGCAGACGCTGGCTTCGACACGCATCGCCGCAGCGTTGCGCGTGGGCTTCATTCGCCACTGCGCGGCGGGCGTGCCCATTCAGCTCACGAGTCTGCATCTCGGCGATGACGTGTGCCTGCTGCATCTGCCCGGCGAGACCTTCATCGAGTATCAGCTCTTCGCACAACAACAGCGCCCGGGTTCTTTCGTTGCCACGGCGAGCTACGGCGATGGCGCTACGGGCTACATCCCACTGGAGAAGTCCTTTGCCGAAGGCGGCTACGAGCCCACGCAGGCATACGCCGCACCCGAGTCCGAGAAGGTGATGAAGGCAACGATTGTGGAGTTGCTGCGCGCGAAGTGATTCGCTAGAAGAAGCACCATGATCCTCGACACTCTCGCCAATGCCGCCCGCTACGAATCGCTCAACTCACGTTTCGCGAAAGCCTTTGCCTACCTGCGCACGGTGGATGGCACGCAGCCGCTGGGACGATTCGACATCGACGGGGACCAGTGCTTTGCCTTGGTGCAGACGTATGAGACCAAGACGATGGACAAGGCGAAGTTTGAAGCGCATCGCCAATACATCGACGTGCAGTTCATCCACAGCGGTCGCGAAACCATTCTCTGGGCTCCTTTGGCCGCGATGCAGGAGGAGACCATGGCTTACAACGCCGAGAAGGACGCCGCGCTGTGGAAGCTCGTTCCCGATGTGACACCGCTGCATCTCAGCGCTGGGCATTTCGCCCTCCTGTGGCCGGAAGATGCGCACGCGCCATGCATTGAGTGGGACAAACCCGAGCAAGTCTTCAAGGTGGTGGTGAAGGTGGCGGTGGAGTAGCCAAGCCTTGCCAGCCGGGGCGTTGAAACGCGGCCTTGGCAAACGTGTGTTTTTCATGCCTAGCATCGTTTCTCTTGTCATGACCCCGCACGTCCCCAGCTCCACCAGCCGCCGTCAGTTTCTCTCGACCCTTGCTCTCGGAGCGCTCGCCGGTCAGGCACGCGGCAATTCACCCGCGCCTTTTCCGCCGACGCGTCTGATCACGAAGGGGCCGGGCTTTCACTGGTTCGCCTACTACGACAAGCTGCAGTTCTCGCCCGATAACCGGTTCGTGCTCAGCAACAAAGTGCACTTTGAGCATCGCTCGCCCACAGCGGAGGATGTGATCGAGGTCGGCATGGTCGACCTCCAAGATGGCGACAAGTGGATCCCACTGGGCAAGTCCAACGCGTGGAATTGGCAGCAGGGCTGCATGTTGCAATGGATCCCCGGCACCGAGTCGAAGGTGATCTGGAACGACCGCGAGAAGGACAAGTTCGTCAGCCACATCCTGGATGTGAAGACCGGCGAGAAGCAGACCTTGCCCTTCCCAATCTATGCCTTGTCACCCAATGGCAAAGAGGGCGTGAGCTGCGACTTCTCCCGCGTGGCAGACTGTCGGCCTGGCTACGGCTACGCAGGCATCAAAGATCGCTTCTTTGACGACATGGCTCCGGAAGGCAGCGGCGTCACGCATGTGAATCTGGAGACCGGCGTGGAGAAGCTCATCGTGAGCCACAAGACCCTGGCCAACACGGGCACCGTGATGGAGAACCATCCCGACTCCAAGCACCACGCCTATCATTTGCTTGTCGGCCCCGATGGCAAACGCTTCATTATGCTGCACCGCTGGACCCAGCCCAAGGGCGGCCATCTCACGCGCCTGATCACGGCGAACATGAACGGCAGTGACCTGCGCATCGTCATCCCGAATGGGTATGCCTCGCACTTCATCTGGCGCGACGCCACGCACATCCTCTCGCAAGCCAAGGGCTGGCTGGGCAACAACGACTGGGGCGATTTCCTCTTCGAAGACAAGGACAGCGGCATCGTGGAGGAGATCGGCCATGGCATTCTGGACAAGTCGGGCCACCTCACCTACCTGAAGAACAACGAGTGGATCTTGAACGACACGTATGCCCAGGGCGTGCGCCGTCTTCAGACCCCACATCTCTATCACATCGCCAGCCAGAAGCGCATCGACCTCGGCTACTTCCCGCAGCCGCCGGAATACAAAGGCGAGTGGCGCTGCGACAGCCATCCGCGTAGCAGCCGCGATGAAAAGCTGGTCTGCATCGACGCGCCCGATGGCAAGAACGGCCGCCAGTTGCACCTGATCAACATCGAAGGCCTGATGGGCTGAAGGCTCCGCGGCTTTAGCACTCAGACCGCAGCACTTGCCCAGTAACATCGCCCTTGCTAGACCCGTAGGTTTCATCGCTCCCGATGAAGTTCTCCTGCGCTGCGCTCCCATTACTCTCTTCCCTCGCCATGACTGCTCATGGCGCAGCACAATCTGTGCTCACGTTTGAAAAAGACGTGCGCCCCATCGTGAAGGCACACTGCACGCACTGCCACGGCGAGGAGGAAAAGCCCGAAGGTGGTGTCGATCTGCGACTGCGTCGCTTCATGGATGAGATCATCGTCCCTGGCCAGCCCGCGAAGAGCAAGCTGGTGGAGGTCATCCGCAGCGGCGAAATGCCGGAGAAGGGCAAGCCGCTGACGGAGGCGCAGTTGGCCGTGATCGAGACCTGGATCGCGCAAGGGGCGAAGACTGCGAAGGCCGAGCCGCTCGTGCTCGCGCCTGGCCCGCTCATTTCCGATGATGACCGCGCGTATTGGCTGTTCCAGCCGGTGAAGCGGCCCGCCGTTCCCCAGATCGCGAACGAGCCCACCCGAAGCTTCAACCCTGTGGATCGCTTCATTCTCGCCGAGGCGTCCCGCAAAGGCCTCGCCCTGGCTCCCGAGGCTGACCGTCGCACCTTGATCCGACGCGTGACGCTCGATCTCACGGGCTTGCTCCCGACCCTGCAGGAGGTGGACGCTTTTGTGAAGGACGCGTCACCGCTCGCCTATGAGCAGCTGGTGGAGCGCTTACTGGCCTCGAAAAACTATGGCGAACGCTGGGCACGGCATTGGCTGGATGTGGTGGGTTACGCAGACTCGAATGGCTTCACGGAAGCCGACAGCGTGCGGCCTTATGCCTGGCGCTATCGCGACTACGTCATTCGCGCGATGAACGACGACAAGCCATGGAACGAGTTCATCCAGGAGCAGATTGCCGGCGATGAACTGGCAAGCGCGACGCATGGCGATTACCAGCAAGCGGTGCTCGATCCGAAGCGCACCGACCAGCTCATTGCCACCGCCTTCCTGCGCATGGCTCCCGATGGCACGGGCGACACCGTGGACGATCCGAAGCTGGCGAACAACCAAGTCATCGCTGAGCAGATCAGAGTGCTGAGTTCCTCGCTGATGGGCATGACCGTCGCCTGCGCCCAATGCCACGACCATCGCTACGACCCCATCACACAGGCCGACTACTACAGGCTGCGGGCCATCTTTGACCCTGCTTTCCATTGGGAAGCTTGGCGCAATCCGGCACAGCGACTGTATTCGCTCTACTCGCCGCAGGAGCGGGCGAAGGCCGCCGAGATCGAGGCCCAAGCGAAGGAGATCGAAGTCGAAGCCCGCGCCATGTCGAAGAAGTTCCTCGACGAAATCTTCGAGGTCGAGATCAAGAAAGTGCCGCAGGCTGAGCAGGCCTCCTTTCGTGTGGCGCGTAACACGCCCGTGGCCAAGCAGACGCCCGAGCAGAAGGCCTTGATCAAGAAGTATCCCTCCGCGCTCGCCACCTACTCGCTGAATCTTTACGACCAGAAGAAGCAGGACATCGTGGATGCCAAGATGGCCGAGGCGACCAAGCTGCGTGCCACGAAGCCTACGGAAGGCTTCGTCATGGCGCTCACCGAAGTCAAAGGTCAGGTGCCCATCTCGAAGCTCTTCAACCGTGGCGATCACGAGCAACCGAAAGCCGAGGTAAAGCCCGGTGAGCTAAGTATTCTCGCCAATCCGCAGATCGAACCCTTCAAGCCGGTGCCCGTCAGCAGCGGATCGACCGGACGCAGGCTTGCCTATGCGCAGTGGCTCACCAGTGGTCGGCATCCACTGGTCGCCCGTGTATTGGTGAATCGCTTCTGGCTGCATCACCTGGGGCGCGGCTTGGTGAACACGCCGGGCGACTTCGGCCGCCAAGGCGAGCTGCCCTCGCACCCTGAACTGCTCGACTATCTTGCGGATGAATTCATGCGCGGTGGTTGGAAGCTGAAACCGCTGCATCGCCTCATCCTGCTCAGCGCGACCTATCGCCAGTCATCGGTGAATGATGCCTCGCTGCACGTGGATCCCGAGAACAAGTTTTACGCTCGCTACAAACTGCGTCGCCTGGATGCGGAGACCCTGCGTGACTCGCTGCTCGCTCTCACCAACACCCTGGTGCAGAGCAGCTACGGCCCACCCAGCGGCATTGGCCGTGATCCTCAAGGACGCGTCATCACCGGTATCGACAAGGGTACCATCACCCTGAACAAGGTGGACCCGGCGGGCGATGCCGACTTCCGCCGCAGCATCTACATTCAGGTGCGTCGCAGTAAGCCCGTGACCGTGCTCGACACCTTCGACGCGCCCGTGATGCAGCCCAACTGCGAGATGCGCGCCCAGACCACCGTCGCGCCGCAATCGCTGCTGCTGATGAACGACACCTTCGTGCTCGACAGCGCGCGTCGTCTTGCCGACCTCGTCGAAAAGGAAGCGCCCAAGGACCGCGCCAAGCAACTGCAACGCGTGTGGTCGCTGCTTTACAGCAAGCCCGCCAACGAGGCCGACATTGCCCAATGCCTAGCCTACCTCGACGAGCAAACGAAGGCGCTCACGCAATACCACCACGACATCCAGCACGCGAAAGGCGTGGTGCCCAATCCGCCCCAAGAGGCGATGGCCAGCCTGTGCCAGGTGCTCTGCAGCTCGAATCGCTTTTTGTATGTAGAGTGATTCCCGCAGCTGGCGCGTTCTGGTTCCGATGAAACTTTGCTGCGCGATTCTGTCCCTCCCGCTCTTCCTTCATGCCCAAACACCCGTGGGCACCCAAGGAACCATCGGTGCCCCAGAGGGTACCAAGGTCGTGAACCGGCTGGAGATCACAAAGTCAGGAGTTTACGAAAACCTCATCATCGATGGGAACTTCGCATCGGGGAATCTGGTGAAGATTACGGCGGACAATGTGACGGTGCGGAACTGCGAAATCAGGCATAGCAGCGGCAATGGGATCGGGATCTTTGGCACCAAGGTCGTCATCGAGAACTGCCGCATTCATCATCTGCTCAATGGCACGTTTGAGGATCAGCAGGACGCACACGGCATCTCGGGGCGCTGGGGCGACGTCGTGATCCGCAACTGCGACATCTCGTATCCTTCGGGCGACTGCATCCAGTTTGATCCAGATCGGAAGTCGAATGGCAAGGTCGTGATCGAGAACTGCACGCTTTGGACCGGGCCGCTAACGGCTGATTTGGCGGGTTTCAAAGCCGGGCAGCGTCCAGGCGAAAATGCGATGGACACCAAGGTGAAGTCCGATGGCCCGCGCTGTGAGCTCATCATTCGCAACTGCCACCTGCACGGCTGGAACCAGCCTGCACAGATCGACAACGTTGCCGCACTGAACTTGAAGGAGAACGTCAATGCGGAGGTCACGCATTGTGTGTTTCAGAACAACGAGATCGCCATTCGTGCACGCGGACCAGGTGGTAGAGGCGGCGCGCATGTCGTGGTGAGTGATTGCGCGATTTATGACTCACAAACGGGTGTGCGTGCGGAGGACAAGCTTGAGGTGCTGAAGCTCACAAGCCTTGGCTTCAGCGGCGACATCGCCCGGCGGGTCTATTTTGTAAACGGGAAGGCCACATCAGGCTTTGAGAACACGGGCGAGCACGATGCTCCGTCGGCGGATGAGCTTTTGAAGAAGGGCTTCCCAGCACGCTGAATCAAGGTCTGTGAGATGCGGCCTGCGCATGGCGTATGTATTGAATCCCCCATGTTCCCCGCCTCTCTCTGCTCACGCCGCCACTTCCTTCATGCCAACGGCTTTGGTCTTGGCACCGTGGCGCTGGCCTCGCTGCTGCAACGTGAGGGCTTGCTCGCCGCCCCGGTGAAGCCAGAGAGCGTCACAGGCGAAGTGCGCTACGATCTGCTGCCTAAGAAGCCGCACTTTGAGCCGCGCGCGAAGGCGATGATCTCCCTTTTCATGATGGGCGGGCCGTCGCAGATGGACCTCTTCGATCCGAAGCCAATGCTGACCAAGTATCACGGCCAGAAGTTCCCCGGCGAAATCAAGTATGACAACCTCGCGCAAGCCTCCGCGAAGTGCTTTGGCTCACCCTGGAAGTTCTCGAAGCAAGGCCAGTGCGGCATGGAGCTGAGCGAACTGCTGCCCAAGCTCGGCCAGGTGGCGGATGAAATCACGCTGGTGCGCTCCATGACCTCCGGCGTGAGCAATCATGCGCAGGGGTTGTATGCGATGAATGCGGGCCGCATCACCGCAGGTCGTCCGGCGATTGGTTCGTGGCTGACCTATGGTCTGGGCAGCGAGACGGATGAACTGCCCGCCTACATGGTGCTGTCGCATCCCGGCGGCTTGCCCACTTTCAGCGGTGAGCACTACACCAATGGCTGGCTGCCCGCGCTCTTCCAGGGCACGCTCGTGCGGCCCACGGAGCCGCGCATTCTGAATCTCGATCCGCCTGCGTCACTGGCCGGTGCTCCGCAGGCGCGGCAGCTCGCGTTGCTGAAGGCGTTCAACGAGGATCATCTCTCCGCTCATCCCGGTGAACTCGATCTTCAAGCCCGCATCGCCAGCTACGAACTCGCGGCCAAGATGCAGACCGCCGCCAAGGAGGCGCTCGATATTTCTAACGAGCCCGAGCATGTCAAGAAACTCTACGGCGTCGATAATCCGATCACGAAGGACTACGCCACGCGCTGCATCATCGCGCGTCGGTTGGTCGAGCGCGGAGTGCGCTACGTGCAGGTGCTAAACGCCGGGCAGAGCTGGGACCAGCACAGCTCACTCGTCGGCTCGCTGCCCAAGCTCTGTGCCGCCACCGACCAGCCGAGCGCCGCCTTGCTCATCGACTTGAAGCAGCGCGGCCTACTCGACAGCACAGTCGTGCATTGGGGCGGCGAAATGGGTCGCCTGCCTGTGCTGCAAAACGATGCGGGCTACGAAAAGTGGGGCCGCGACCACAACACCTACGGTTTCAGCATGTGGCTCGCTGGTGGCGGGTTCAAGAAAGGCTATGTCCACGGCGAAACCGACGAATTCGGCCACAAGGCCGTGATCGACGAAGTGAAGCACTACGACTACCACGCCACGCTGCTGAAGCTCTTCGGCCTGGATCACACCCAGCTCACCTACAAGCGCAATGGTCTCGCCGCGAGCCTCACGGACAACCAGGGCGCGAAGGTGGTGGACCCGTTGCTAGCCTAGCGCAGTGGCAGGTCCAGCATCCGCCATTCGCCGGGCTTCAAGTCGCCTAGTTCATGCGGACCGAAGCGTTCGCGATGCAGCGTCTCCACATGCCAGCCCTGGCTGGCGAACATGCGCCGCACCTGATGGTAACGGCCTTCCATGATGGTGAGCCGTGCTGTGCGCGGCGAGACCATCTCCAGCCGTGCAGGCAGGCAGGGCTTTTCTTCATCGTGCAGCATCAAGTCACCACGCGCGAAGACTTCGATCAAGCCCGTGTCCAGATCGCGATCGACCTCAGCGACATAGACCTTGTCGATCTCTGATTTCGGCGAGGTGTAGCGCTGCACTAAGCTACCCTGATCCGTGATGAGAATCAGCCCGCTGGTGTCCTTGTCCAGACGGCCAATGCTGGTCACCGCTGGGTTGCGCTTCAGCCAGCGCTCGGGCAGCAGTTCATAAATGGTCGGCTTCTCGCGCTCGCTGTGCGTGCAGGCATAGCCCACCGGCTTGTGCAGCATAACGAGCAACCCCTCCAGCCCCTCCAACGGCTCATCCTCCACCGTGACCAAAGCCGGGTCCACGCGCTGATCGCCACGCTCGGCCAGTTCACCCGCGATCTTCACCCGCCCTTCGTCAATGAAGCGCTCGGACTCACGCCGCGTGCAGTAGCCGAAGGAAGAAAGGATTTGGTCAAGGCGGCGCATGGAAAGCAGACTCATGGCCCGGTCGAAGCATTTCTGCAATCCCGGCTCAAGCTTTTAGGGCCACACAAATCAGCAGGTCATTGATGGCTGCACGCGTGGCTTTGGAGGGCATTTCACGGGGACTGGAAGCCTCAGGTAGGGAACGATAGCGTCGAGATCAGCCTTCGAATGTTCACCCCGGCGTTTGCCTCAAACAACTCCTGGAATTCGCGAGTCATGAAGATGCTCTGACGTTGCAAAAAAGCGGTCAACACTTCCACGCGCTTCGCCCGGTAAATGGGGTCTGGAACCCATGAATACTCGAGTCGAATCTGCTTCTCATACTCATCAAAGCGATCTTCGTTTTGGCCGAAGATCGCAAGGTCAATGTCGATCAGCAGTGGATCATCTGGACCTCCCCCCGGCTGGTGTGACTTGGTGAGCATGATCAAACGCTCCACCTCAGCAATCTCAGTGGAAGCGACACCACCTTCCTTCAGTGCGATGCGAGCTAACTCGGCGCTGCGTTCTTCATTGTCACTCGCCCTGGGATCATAAACAGCGTCGTGAAACCACAGCGCCATTTCCATCAGGCCCGTCGGCTCTCTTCCGTGTCTGTCCAGCAGGTCCAAACACTCGCCAAGGTGCTGAGCTGTGTGATACGCACGAAAAGTTTCGCTATAAGCATTCAGCAAACGGGCATGCCACACATCAGATGAACTCCATGGCCAGTTCAAGGAGTCACAACAACGTCGCCAGTGTGCAAGACCGAGTCGTTTCATGACCTTGAATCACGGGGGCTCTAAATGCTGAGCGAAGCGAGACTTCGCTAGCTAGCAGTCGATGGGCGGACAGGGGTTGCCCGCATCATTTGGCTACACATTGAACCGCCATTCGACGACGTCGCCGTCGCGCATGACGTATTCTTTGCCTTCGATGCGCAGCTTGCCGACTTCGCGGCACTTGGCTTCGGAGCCGTATTGCACGAGGTCGTCGTAGTGCACGATCTGCGCCGCGATGAAGCCGCGCTCGAAGTCGCCATGGATGACGCCCGCTGCCTGCGGGGCCTTCATGCCTTTGATGATGGTCCAGGCGCGGGTTTCCTTCTCGCCGGTGGTCAAATAGGTCTGCAAGCCGAGCACATCGAAAGCGCCCTTGATCAAGCGTGACACGCCGCTGTCATTCACGCCGAGGTCGGCCAAGTAAGCGGTCGCGTCTTCATCTGGGAGATCGACGAGTTCATTCTCAATCGCGGCGCTGATGACCACGGCACGAGCATCGTGATTGGCGGCGACGTGCGTGCGCACCTTGCTCACAAAGGGGTGAGCGTCTGGCGTGTTGGCGGCTTGTGCGAGTTCGGCCTCAGACACGTTGCACGCGTAGATGACGGGCTTCGAGCTGAGCAGGAAGAAGGACTTCAGCAACTTCTTCTCGTCGTCGTTGAGTTCGCACGTGAGCGCGGGCTTGCCTTGATCGAGGTGGGGAATCAATTTGTCGCACAGGGCGAGATCGGCCTGCGCTTCCTTGATGCCTCGCTTGGCATCCTTTTCGACCTTGCCCTTGCGCTTGGTCACGCCTTCGAGGTCGGCGATGATGAGTTCCGTGTTGATGACTTCGATGTCGCGAATGGGATCAATGCTGCCGTCCACGTGATGGATGTCGGCATTCTCGAAGCAGCGCACCACGTGCACGATGGCGTCCACCTCGCGAATGTTGCTGAGGAACTTGTTGCCCAGGCCTTCGCCTTTGCTCGCGCCCTTCACAAGGCCCGCGATGTCCACGAACTCGATCGCAGCAGGCACCAGCTTGGCCGCCCCGCTGATCTTGGCCAGCACGCCAAGACGCTCATCGGGGACGGTGACCATGCCGATGTTCGGATCAATGGTGCAGAAAGGATAGTTGGCGGCTTCCGCCTTCCGCGTGCGGGTGACCGCATTGAAGAGGGTGGATTTGCCGACGTTGGGGAGACCGACGATGCCTGCGCGTAACATAGGGCGCGGAGGCTAGCGAGATGCGCGGCGGGTGCATCTGGAAAGATGACGTGTCACGGGATTGGCAACACAGGGATTCCAGACGTATGGACTGCTGTGCTGTCGCCCCTGCCACCTACCCGTCCGCCCTCAACTGACGCCACCCAAGCGCAGGGACCGCGCGTGCATTCGTTCCATGTGCATAGCAAGTCGCCGCTGCTGGGCTGCGGACTGGTCTTGCTGACCATGATCGCCGGGGCGGTCCTGGCCGTGCTGGCAGGCGTCGCAGCCTTGTTCGTGGGTGCGGGTTTCGCCCTGCGCCGCTTGTGGCAGGGCCTGTTCGACCGCGTGGCTATGCCGCAGGCACAAGAAATTCATCGTTCGACGGACGACTCCACGGTGATCGATGTGGAAGTCGTGGAGGTGGAGTCGAAGCGGGAGCGTTGAGCAGGTTTAGTCTTTGAGGACGAAGGGTGTCATCCTGCACATGCTGCGCAGTTCGGCCAATTCCCGCTGGGCTTCTGATTCAGGCGCACTTGCCAGCCATTCCAAGTGCTGTGGCGACACCCGTAAGTCAGGGTGTTTTTCTTGGAGCAAGCAGACCTCGGCCAGAATGTTGAAGTGGGCAGGTTCGATACAGGCGGGCGTGGCGCTAGTTCCCATGGCTGAATTTTGCAGACATGAACCGTGGATTGCAAGCACGCCGAAGCGTGAACACCGAACCGCTTACTTCGCCGCCGGATACACCAAGTCTTCGATCTTGAAAGTCTCTTCGGGGGCGGCCTTCTTGCCGACGAGGTCATTGACGTCGAACCAAGCGATGTAAACGAAGAAGCAGAGCAGCAGCAGCACGCAGGCGTTCATGACGATCTCCATCGCACGCTGGGGCAGCAAAGGCTTGCGGCGGAACATCTCGCTCAAGCCCATGACGATGTGACCACCATCGAATACGGGGAAGGGGAAGAGGTTCATGATCGCCAGATTGACGTTCAGGATGACGCTGAACCACAGCACAAGACGCCAGCCATCGGGAATCTGGAAGAGCTGCGTGTAGGTGGAGATGATCTTCACTGGGCTACCCATCTGCTGCACGCCGATGTCGCCCTTGCTGCTGAACAGCGCGCCGAAGGTGCGGAACATCATGATGGAGGCCTTGGCAATCTGATCACCGGGGCGCGGATGCACGAGGCCGATTTCCTTGGCCACGCTAGGGTCCTCGAAGAGGATGCCGCTGGCGGCCACGCCTTGCACTTCCTTCGGAATGTCCTTGGGCTTTTCTGGGGCGAGTGCGGTAATGTTGATGGTCAGCGACTCCGCGCCACGCTTCACTCCGAGCTTTACGGGAGCGTTCTTCGCGATCTCATCATAGACGGAGTTGGGGCCATACACCGCCACGTCGTTCATGTGCGTGACCACGTCGCCTTTTTGCAAGCCTGCACGTTCCGCAGCGCTGCCCTTGATCACGTCATACACCTGGGCAGGATAGCTCCAGAGAAGGCCGACTTTGCGCAGGCCTTTGCGCTCAAACAGAGTGCCGGGAGCCACTTTGAAGCCGGTCGGAATGTCGAGTGTCTGTTCCTCACCGGGGCGCTTCACCGTGAAGACAATGGTGTCGCCCTTGCTGAAGGCGATGCGCTCGATCACACTGTCGATGGGCTCATCCCAGCTATGGACCTCGACACCATCGACCGCAACGATCTCATCGCCCGGTTTGAATCCTGCGATTGCTGCGGGCATGTCAGGCGCAACCCAGCCAATGATCGTGGTATGGATGCGGCGGTCCGGCATTCCAACGCCATAGACGATAAAGGCAAACACCACGGCGAGCAGGAAGCTGAACAGCGGGCCTGCAAAGGCGACGATGATTTTGTCGAGCGGCGAGATTGGCGGCAGGCTCTCGGTGCTCGTGACTTCTCCTTCAGCGCCACCCATGGGGGCCATTTGCGGCAGGGCCACGAAGCCGCCGAGAGGGATGCATCCCAGTCCATACTCCACGCCGTTGTAAGTCCGCTTCCAGATCGGCTTGCCGAACCAGATGTAAAACTTCTCCACCTTCAACCCGCGCCAGCGTGCGGCGAGGAAGTGGCCCCACTCATGCACGAGGATCATGAGGTTGAGCACGCAGATCGCCTCAAAGAGGACAATGATGCCGCGCACGATGGTGCCGAAGGTGCCGAAGGTGCCGAGGGATGAAAGCCATTCCATAAAAAGTCGATGAGGTGGTCAGGGATACGTGCGTGGCCCGAAGGCTGCGCGATAAAAGGGCGGAAAGCTACGCGCCCGCAGCCTGCCTAGCAATGGCGATGGGTTGCTACTTGCAGTTTTTTTATCGTGGGGGAAGGGTCGCCGACCACGCCACATGTTTGCCTTTCTTATCATCGCCGGTCTCCTCGTCTTCGCCTACGCGTGCCGGACGTTTGAGAACCGCTACATCGCCAAGCTGGGCTGGCTGGTGCTGCTGGCCGCCACGTATCTGGGCGGCTATTTTCTCAGCGGCAGCCACGTGGCGGGCGCGGCCTCCGTCAGCCTGTGGTTCATGCTGCCGTGGGTGGAGATCCTGGGCCGCGTGCGCCAGCTCCGCATTCCGCTGAAGAACGAAGTCAGCCAGCGCTTTCCGCCTTCGCGCGAAATCTTCCCGAACCTGGGCGAGATCAGCCGCGAGGTAGAGGAGATGGCATTCACCGAGGCGGAGAACACCGGCTGGCGCTGGGACGAGGCGGATCACTTTGTCCGCCTATTTTACCACGCCGAGTCACGCACGCAGGCGGCGGTCAGCTTGGCGCAGCAGCAGGAGTTCGCCGTGTCCTATGTCAGCGTGACCTCGCGCGCGGTGGACGGCCGCATTTTCACCACGTCGAACTACCCGTTCAGCTACACCATGAAGTTCAGCCCCGAGCACAAGCTGAACCGCTTCGTCGCTGCGGAGTCCTTTGAGGAGCTGATGGACGCGCATCGGGACTTCCTGGATGACAACGAAATCACGACTGAAATGCTCGCCGAGCAGGACGCGGATCACTTGGGCGATGGGTTGGCCACGGACATGCAGCAGCAGATTCAGCACAATGTCAGCATCGGCGTGCTGGAGCCAGCGGGCGAAGATGTCTTCCGCTACACGTGGCGGGGCTGCTGGTTCCTCTGGCTGCAAGTGGTGAAGGACATGATCCGCGTGTAGCTTCCAAGTGCCGCTCTAGCTACTTCCGCATCTGTTCCATCAGAGCATCGGCCAGGGCTTCGTCGACATCGTTGCGGTCGGGTGTGCCTTCTTGAGCCCCCATTTTCTTGGTGGCCAAGGAGCCGGCGACACACGCGGCACGCAGAGACATTTCCAGCATTCGCCCCTCGGACCAACGCGCCGCAAACACCCCCGCGAAGCAGTCGCCGGAACCTACAGTGTCCACTGGTTGCACCAGGATGCTGGGCACCTCGAACGAGGGCCCGACTTTCGAGAAAGCCGGGGTCGAATCGGCCCCACGCGTGACGATCAGCGTGTGAATGCCCAGCTCGCGAATGCGGTCGCGCACCCACCCTATCTCGCCCAAGCTGAGCACGGGCTGGCCGCAGAGCTGCGCGGCCTCGTGCTCATTGACCACGACGAAGTCGATCTCCACCTCCCCCCAAGGGAAATGGTCGCGCCAAGGCGATGGATTGAGGCAGGTCGTGGTGCCCATGTGGCGGGCGAGTTTCAAGCCTTCAACCACGGCCCCGATAGGCACCTCAAACTGGGCAAGCATGATCGTGCCGCGCGCGATGGCGGGCTGCTGCGCGACGACTTCATCTGCTGTCAGCGTGTCATTCGCGGCGAGGCAAACGACGATGGTGTTCTCCGCCTGCGCGTCCACCGAGATCATCGCCATGCCAGTGGGCGTGCCCGCCCGCTTCACCACGCCGTCGGTGTTGATACCGTGTTCGTTTAGCATCTGCACATACGCCTGGCCCGCGCTGTCATCGCCCACACAGCCAATCATGAAGACCTCCGCATCTTGCTTGGCGGCGGCTACGGCTTGATTGCCACCCTTGCCGCCAAAGCGATAGAGCAGCTGTTTCGCCACCACGGTGTGACCGGGCGGTGGCAGCGCCTCGACCTGCGCGATGCAGTCGCGATTCAGTGACCCCAGAACGACGACTTGGCCCATGGTGTGAGAGAGGTAAAAATTAGGCGGCCTCGTTGCGCTTAGCTTCGTCCCAGGCAGCATCCATTTCGGCCAGGGTCGCATCGGTCAACGCCTTGCCTTGCGCGAGGATCTGCTGCTCCACTGCGTCGAAACGGCGTGTGAAACGATCATTGGTCGCCGCCAGTGCCGATTCCGCATCCACGCCCAGCTTGCGCGCCAGGTTCACCACGCTGAACAAAAGGTCGCCCAGCTCATGCTGAAGCGCAGCGGCATCTCCGCTAGCCACGACTTCCTCCAGCTCGCTGGCTTCCTCGCGAATCTTGCCAAACACAGGCGCGATGTCCGGCCAATCGAAGCCCACCTTCGCCGCTTTCTTTTGCAGCTTCTGCGAGCGCATCAAGGCTGGCAGCCCCTGCGTGATGCCATGCAGGTAAGGCTTCGGCGCATTGCCCTTCTCCTGCTGCTTGATCGCATCCCACTGAACCTGCACGGCCGCGGAGTTGTCAGCATTGGATTCGCCAAACACATGCGGATGGCGGCGGATCAGCTTCTCCGTGATATTCGTGGCCACGGCATCCAGATCAAACATGCCAGTCTCACCTGCGATTTCGGCATGAAGCACGGGCTGCAAAAGCAGGTCGCCCAGCTCGTCCTTGATCAGCGCTGGGTCACCGCTGCGGATGGCCTCGGCCACCTCGTAGGCTTCCTCGATGACATGCGGAATGAGCGATTCGTGCGTCTGCTCGCGATCCCACGGACAACCGCCCGGCGCTCGCAGGCAATGAACCACGGCGCGCAAGCGTTCCAATGGCGGCAGGTCAGCGGAGGGAATCGGCAGAGGCATGGCCGACAGTGGCCAAGCCTGCGCGCACTGACAAGGCTGTGATGCGCCTGAGTTGAAAGTTGATGACTGAGCATTAGGCACCAGAGGATCCAGCGCCCGATGCCAACCATGCTGCGGAGGGACGAAGCTGATGGCAGCTCTCTGCACTCAACCTGCATCACTCAATTCTCATCTCAACATCTGCCCCACATCTCGGTGGGATTGCTGAAACGCGGGGCCGAAGTCGGCATAGACCCTGGCATCATTTGCGTGATCGACGCCTGTGTCATCGGCTTGGTATTGGAGACCTGAGAGAAGGCAAAGGCCAGCGCGGCGTTCAGCTCCTCCAGCGTGGCCTCTTCCAAAGGTGGCTCAGCGGGACGAGCAGCCGCTTTGGCATCGGCGGGCGTAGCAGGCGGTGTTGCAGGCAGGCAGGGCCACATGACTTGCGTCATCAGCGGCGCAGCAGGCAACTTGGAAGGCATGGCCCGGGGCGCTGGCTCAGCCGCAGGCTTTGCATCCCTGGCAGGCATAGGCGACAAGGCGGGCATCAATGGCAGCATCGCGGCCACACTCGGGGCCGATTGATGGATGGATTTCTCCGACTCGCGCAGGGATTCACGCAGCTTGTGCAGTTCCTGGAGCTGCTGGTCAAAAGTGCCCAGCACTTCGTCCAAAGTCTGGTGCAAGGCCATGGTGGCCAAGCTGACCCGCGCCCGCAGGGCTGCCAGCGAAACGGTGGGCGATGCGTAGTCCTGGTGAGCGGGAGTGGAAGAAGGAGTCATGGCAGAAAGGAAAAACGCGGGAAATCTACCATAAATACCATAATCACTCAAGGTATTTCATCTTTGGTGACTCGTTGAGCGTCGAAAGCGCTCTCGCTGCGCCCCTTCATCACTCCTGCACTGCCCGCTTCCTCGCGAACATCCAGGTTTGCAGCTCCGGGTTTGGATACACCAAGCCGGTGATCCCGTGGCCTGCGCCAGTCAGCTCGCTGTATTTGCCAATGCCGCCGAGTTCGGCGATGGCCTTCATCACATGGCGCGTGCGCTCCACCGGAACCATGTCGTCTTTGTCCCCGTGAAAGGCCCAAATGGGCACGGCCTTCAGGGCTTCCGCATTCTTGACATCACTGCCACCGCACAACGGCACCACCGCCGCCCACAACGTTGGATACTTGAGCGCGAGGTTGAACGTGCCAAAACCGCCCATGCTGGAGCCCGTCAAGTAGAGGCGATTGGTGTCGATGGGCAGCTTGTCCGTGAGGTCGGCGACGAGGGCCATGAGGTTGTCGGCGACTTGCTTGTTCCAGCCGATATCGGCATCGGGACACTGCGGCGCGATCATAAAGCACGGATTCTTCAGTTGGCGCTCCGGATCGGTGAAGACACCCGTTGCCCCGCCCATCTGCGAGGTGTTGTCACTGCCGCTCTGGCCCGAGCCGTGCAGCCAGATGACCAAGGGGTAGCGCTGCTCGCTGTCCCACTTCGGGTTGCCAAAGAGCTGGTAGTTCAGGCCCTGCTTGCTGGTCATCTGCACGAAGGAGCCAGTGATCTGGTCGGCATACACGCCCTTGGTCAGGCTGACATCCAGCGCCTCCTCATGTAGCAACCCGGCGATGTATTTACGATCCTTGGCCCCCAGCGCGGTGAGCGGCACCTTGATGGCTTGCAGGTCTGCCGTGCGCTTGAGCCGCACTTCGTCCGCGTTGAATTCCAGCAAGTCCGCCTGCATCTCGCGGCCATCGGCGGACTTCCAGGTGCGGGTGATCTTGGAGGCGGGTGCGGCCTGCAAAGAGCTGACAACGACGAGGCCGAGGCAGAGGAAGAGCTTGTTCATGGGCGGAGTGTAGGAGAGTGAATAACGCGGGGGAAGCCGAAAGCTTAGCTCCCGCTCTTCGGATCAAATGCATCGCGCAGGCCGTCGCCCACAAAGTTCAGCGCCAGCAGGCTCAGCGACATCAGCGCAGCCGGGAAGAGCAGCAGCCACCATTTCGGATCGATCGGGTTGATCACCTGCGCACCGTCTTTCAGCAGCGAACCCCAGCTTGCGGCCGGGTCTTCAATGCCGAGGCCCAGGAAGCTGAGGAAGGACTCGTCCAGGATCACGGCGGGAATGGTCAGCGTGAGGTAGGTCAGGATGACCGTGCTCAGATTCGGCAGCAGATGCTTCATCAGAATGGTCCAGGGGCGCTGACCCATCGCGCGTGCTGCCGTGACAAAGGCCATCTCACGCAGCACCAAGACCTGCCCACGAATGATGCGCGCCATGGTCAACCACTCGACCAAGCCCAGCGCCAGCACCATCACCAGTAGCCGCGAGTAGGGCAGAAGCGTGCTTGTGGTCTGCTCCAGCGAGGCCCATTGATTCGCCTGGAACCAGAGGCGAGCCGCATCCAGCCCGTCTTTGAAATGATCGTCCAGTGCCGCGATGAAGATCATGATGAACAGAATGCGCGGCACGCTGTAGATGATGTCGATGATGCGCATCATCAGCCCATCAATGCGGCCACCGGCAAAGCCTGCGACCATCCCATAAAGCGTGCCCACGATGAGGCTGAGCACCGCCCCCACAATGCCGATGCCCAGGGACACCTGCGCACCCGTCAGCAGTCGATAAAACAAATCCTGCCCATTCACGTCCGTGCCGCAGACATGGAGCAAGCCTTCCGCACTGCGAGATAGCGGAGGCAGGAAGGTGCCGCCGCTGGTTTGCTTCAGCGCCTCGGGCAACAACACAGGCACAACGATCGCGGCTAGACCAACAATGCCGAGGAACCACACCGACAGCATCGCGGGCCGGTTACGCTTGATCAGCGTCCAGCCATCGGGCCTTGCCCCCTGCCATCTGGAAGCCGCGTCAGGCATAGATTTTGATGCGCTTGTCGAGGACGCCGTAAAGCACGTCTACGATGAAGTTGAACACGATCAGCAGCACGCAGTAAATCATCACACCGCCAACCAGGAGAAAGACATCGCGATTCTGAATCGAGTTCACAAACACCGTGCCCGCGCCCGAGATGTTGAACACCGATTCGACCACCATCGACCCCGTGAGCAGGTTCGCCGCGAGCGGCCCAAGAAAGGTCACCACGGGCAGGATCGCCACCTTCATCGCATGTCGTGCCACCGCCTCACCATGACGAAGACCCTTGGCCTTGGCCGTGCGCAGGAACTCCGACTTCAGCACCTCGATCAAGCTATTGCGCATCAGCCGCGCGACATACGCCAGATACGGCAGTGACAGGCACACGCCCGGCAGCAGCACATGCTGCCAGCTGCCCCAGCCCCCGACCGGAAACCAGCCCAACCACAGCGCGAACACCGCGATCAAAAACGGCCCGCTGACAAAGGTTGGCACGGAGACCGCGACGAGCGCCCCAAACATCAGCGACCAGTCCACCGGACCATCCTTTTTCATCGCTGCCAGCCCGCCCGCTAGCACACCGCCGATGGACGCAATCACGAAAGCTACCGCACCGATTTGAATCGACGCCGGCAGCTTCTGCGCCAGCACCTCCTCCACGCTCCAGTCACGGTAGCGAAACGACACACGCAGGTCCCCGCGCACGAGGTCCGCCATGTAGCTGGAGTATTGCTGCCAGCGCGTGCCCGCAAGCTTGTAGCGCTCCAACTGCGCCTGCTTGATATGTTCCGGCAATTCCTTCTCGCGATCAAACGGCCCGCCCGGCATCATCAGCGCCAGCAGCACCGTGATCGTCACCACGCAGAACAGCACGACGATGCTGCTGAGAAACCTGCGAAGGATGAAGGCGACCATGTGGGGGAGTTTTCCGTGCGTGCCGCCTCTGTGCAAGTGCTACAGCAGTTCCTCGACAAACTCCTTCGGATCAAAGGCCTGGAAATCCTCGGCCTTCTCCCCCAGACCAATGAAGCGGGCGGGCACTTTCATGTCGTTGTAGATCGGCACGATGATGCCGCCTTTGCCACTGCCATCGAGCTTGGTGACGATGAGGCCGGTCAGCGGGATGGCTTTGTGGAATTCCTTGGCCTGCGTGTGCGCGTTCGCGCCTGTGGTGGCATCGACGACGAGCAGCACCTCATGCGGGCTGGTCGGGTCTTTCTTGCCCAGGGTGCGGTGCAGCTTCTTCAGCTCTTCCATCAAGTTGTGCTTCGTGTGCAGGCGGCCTGCCGTGTCCACGATCAGGTAGTCGGCCTTCTCCTTCACCGCGCGATCATAACCGTCGAAAGCGACACCGCTGGGGTCGCAATTCGGCGGACCTTTGACGACCGGAATGTTCAAGCGCTGGCCCCAGACTTCGAGCTGCTCAACTGCCGCAGCACGGAAGGTGTCCGCCGCAGCGAGCACCACTTTCTTGCCCTTGCTGGTCAGCAAATTGGCGAGCTTGGCAGTGGACGTGGTCTTGCCGGTGCCGTTGACGCCAACAATGAGCAGCACCTTGGGCCGGTCATTGAAGGGCAGCAGGGGCGGCAGCGACGGTGGGATGATTTCCCGCACATGCTCGCGCGCGACATCGACAATGTCCTGACCGTTGAGCTTGCGACCTTGATCGCGCAGTTCATCGACGATTTTGATCGCCAGCTTCGGCCCTAAATCGCCCGCGATGAGTGAGGCTTCCAGTTCATCCCAATCAAAGTCGGGCTTGCTGAACTTGGTGATGAGCGATTTGAAAAAGCCTGCCATGAGCCCTACTTCTTGGCTTGAGTTTGAGCCGCTGGCCTGCCGCGCGGGGCGCTCGGACGCAGCGAGCGGGCGATGCGGTCGATCACGCCATTCACAAAGCCTGCGGATTCCGGTGCGCCGAACTTCTTGGCGATCTCGATGGCCTCATTCATGATGACTGGGGCGGGCAGATCTGGCATGTGCATCAACTCATACACGGCAAGGCGGATGATATTGCGATCCACGTTGGCGAGACGCTCCAGACTGAAGTTCGTGGACGCTCCCTTGATGGTGTTGTCGATGGACTCTGCGTTGGCCAGCACACCCTGAATCAAGCTTTCGGCAAACTTGCGCGCGCCTGACTTGGCGCTGTGCAACTCCCAGAAACCTTCGCTCTCCGCTTCGGATTTGCTGCCGGCTGGCTGGTGCAATTCGTGGGCAAAAAGATATTGCACTGCTGCCTCGCGTCCGTCTCGTCGTAGTCCCATGGTGTTTTGGTGTCTGGTAAAAATCGTTAGTTAGCGGTGGCGAGATACGCCCATCTTCTTGAACAGGCTGACCATCTCAGCAGCCACGCGGGCGGCTTCCGCCCCACGATTGATTTCGCCACCCATGCAGCGGGCCTCGGCTTGCTCTTCATTGTCCATCAGCAGCACTTCATGCACCACTGGGATGCCATGCGTGACGGCGATGTTTTGCAGTGCATCGGTCACTGAGGCACCGACCAAGTCGCCGTGCTCAGTCTCGCCACGAATGATGACGCCCAGCGCGATGACCGCATCCGTCTCCGTGCTGCGCAGCACCTTTTCAACGGTCACGGGCACCTCAAACGCACCCGGCACGCGATACACGGTGATCGAGACATTCGGCACGATGGCCTGAAGCTCATCCCGCGCGGCTTCCAGCATCGCGTCGACATAGACCTGATTGTATTTGCTGGCGACGATCGCGATGTGGCTGCGGTCGAGCGAGACTTGCGGGCGGCTGGGAATGGCGTGGCTCATGGAGAAGAGTGTTAGAGCATTAGGAGGTTGGGAGATGAGTGGGAGAACGACAGAGGCTAGATCGCAAACGCTTTACAGCGATTCTTCAAAGCTCATGCCCCATCTTGTCGCGCTTGGTTTCCAGATACTTCGCGTTGTGCTCGTTGGGCTCTAGCTTGATGGGCACTTGCTCAATGATCTCTAGCTTGTGCCCTTGCAGGCCGACGACCTTGCGCGGGTTGTTGGTCATGAGCCGAATCTTGCGAATGCCGAGGTCGAACAGAATCTGCGCACCGAGACCGTAGTCGCGCAAGTCCATCGGGTAGCCGAGCTTTAGGTTGGCCTCGACCGTGTCGTAGCCTTGCTCTTGCAGCTTGTAGGCGTGGATCTTGGCGGGCAAGCCGATGCCTCGCCCTTCCTGGCGCATGTAGAGAACCACGCCGCGTCCTTCCTGCTCGATGCGTTGCAGGGCCGTGTGCAATTGGCCACCGCAGTCGCAGCGCCGCGAGCCAAAAACATCACCCGTGAGGCACTCGCTGTGCACGCGGACCAGCACGGGTTCGCCATCATCTATCGTTCCCTTCACCAGGGCGAGATGATGCTCGTCGCTGAGCTTGGAACGATACAGGTGCAGATCGAAATCACCGAAGTCCGTGGGCATCTTGATGACCTGCTCACGCTCGACCAATCGCTCGCGATCACGGCGATACTTGATCAGAGCCTCAATGGTGCAAATTTTCAAGCTGTGCGTCTTGGCGAAGGCCATCAACTCAGGCAGACGCGCCATGGTGCCGTCCTCGCTCATGACCTCACAGATCATGCCCGCAGGCTCCAGTCCGGCCAAAGTTGCTAAATCAACGGCCGCCTCCGTATGACCTGCGCGGCGCAGCACTCCGCCGGATTTTGCCGCTAGGGGGAAGATATGGCCCGGCTGCACCAGCTCAGCGGCACGGGCGCTGGGATTGGCCAGGATACCCACCGTCAATGCACGGTCTGGGGCGCTGATGCCCGTCGTCACACCCGTTGCGGCATCCACACTGACGGTGAAGGCGGTGGAGAACGCGTCACGATTCCGCTGAGTCATCGCAGGCAAACCTAGCGCGCGGGCTTTTTCTTCTGTAATCGGCGCGCAGATCAGGCCGCGCGCATGTTTGGCCATGAAATTGACATGCTGGGCGGTCACCAACTGCGCGGCGCAGACGAGGTCTCCCTCGTTTTCACGATCCTCGTCATCGGTTACAATCACCATGCGACCGTCACGGATGTCAGCGATGACAGCTTCGATGGGATCAAACTGGAAGTCAGAAGGGGACATGGCAAAAGAACCATACGCACCGAGACCGGTGAGGAAGGGCGAATAGACTAGCGGTCAGCGCCAAGAAAGCCAGCACGCGTTTGCGTTTGGCCAAAGGCTCGGCGCAGGAGGAACGCGCAAGCAAAGAAATCGCTGTTCAAAGACATAGGTCGAAGTTCTTTCTGTGGGCCAGTCGTGCACCCATCATCGCCAACTTAAGACGTTCGCATCCATGATGCATCACCGACCTGATTAAAGAAGTGAAAACCACGCTGAAACTCGACGCGGGCGGCGTTGCTGGCACCAAAACCTGGGGTGTCATTCATCAACGCATCGTCATGGGCAAGCCCGCCGTCCCGAGCATGGGCACGGGGGATGCTCGCAGCGAGCGCAACATCGCGGGCCTGCTGACCGACGTGCACCCCTAGGCCCGCGCTGGTGCACCATGCGGCCGCTGTAAGCATCACCATCAAGATCATCAGCGGCACCCGCACGTATGCCCAGGGCCGCACCAAGCCCGGCGACAAAGTCACCAACGCCCGCGGCGGCTACTCCAACCACAACTTCGACATCGGCGTGTTTGAAGGCACCAGCTACAAAGACGAATCGCCCAGGTATAGCGCCGTGGGCATGCTGGGTGAGGTGCTGGGCCTCGAATCGGGTGGCCACTGGAAGAGCTTTCAAGAACAGCCGCATTATCAGCTGCGTCCCACCTGGGCCGCTACACTCACCGATCGCGACATGCTCACCGGGCTACGTCGTCGCGAGGATGCCAGTCTGCCAGTCTACGCGTGAGGCATCACCTCACCGCTTCGGTCGCCAGCCGGGTCCGCGCAGGACAAAGCTGAGACGTTCGCCCCAGGTTCGCGCCTGGGTGCGGACGTCGCGGATCAAGTCACGCCACTCGTGCAGCACGATGTTCAGCGGGCCGCGATCCGCAATCGTCTTGGTGATCCCGTAGCGCGGCGGGTCCGCCGGATCTTCCGCCTGGAAGGTGCCAAACAGCTTGTCCCAGACAATCAGGCACATGCCCATGTTCTTGTCCAGGTAGCGCGCATTCGAGGCGTGGTGCACGCGATGATGTGAGGGCGTCACCAGGATGTGCTCCAGCAAGCCCAGGGTCCTGATCCTTTCCGTGTGGATCAGGCTGCCGTATATCTGCGTGGCTGCATACATGAATAGCACATCCAACGGCTGAAAGCCCAGCCAAGCGATGGGAGCGAAGTAAACCACGCGATACAGCGGCTGAAACACCGACGAGCGAAAGCCCGTGCTCAAGTTAAACTCGGGCGAGGAGTGATGCGTCACATGCACCGCCCAGAAAAGGCGGCAGTGATGGTCCACGTAGTGCAGCGTGTAGTAGGCGAAGTCCTCCAGCACGAAGAGTGCGATCCAATACCACCAGCCGCGCTCCAGATCCAAGAGCTTGTGCTGGAAAAAGAACGTCATCGCCACCAGCACCACGCCACGCATCAGCACATCAAAGGTGCCGTTGAGAGCCGCCATGTAGCCATTCGTCAGCGTCTCCCTCAGCGTGTAGGCGCGCACTTCGTGAAAGTGCGTCCACACCATCTCGGCCAGGATCAGCGCTACGATGAGAGGGGCGGACCAGAGCAGCAGGGCGGTTTCACGAAAAGCTTCCATGGGAGGGGGATGCGGTGCTGTTCTTTAAACAGCACCGCGACTATCTGCAACCCTATCGCTTGCCCAACCTCGGCATTAATCGTTGCCCGACAGGTCCTTCATGCGCTTCGATTCACGAGCGCGCAGGTTGCTGTCCAGGATGCGCTTGCGCAGACGGATGCTTTTCGGCGTTGTTTCCACCAGCTCGTCACCCGCAATGTATTCGATGGCGCGCTCCAGGCTGAAACGGATCGGCGGCGTCAGAGCGATGCCCTTGTCATTGCCCGCAGCACGGAAGTTGGTCAGCTGCTTGGCACGCGTTGGGTTGACCGGCAGGTCATCCGTGCGCGGGTTTTCACCCACGATCATTCCGTCATACACTTGCTCACCAGGAGCGACGAAGAGCTTGCCGCGCACCTGGATCGTATCCAGCGCGTAGCTCGTGGCTTCGCCGCCTTCGGTGCTGACCAGGGTGCCGGTCGTGCGGGTGCTCATGCCGCCGCAGTGCGGTGCATATTCCTTGAACAGATGGCTGAAGATGCCATGACCGCTGGTCAGGTTCATCAGTTCGAACTCAAAGCCGATGATGCCACGGGTCGGAATGGTGGCCACGATGGTCGTGGTGTGGGCATGCGGCTTGATCTCGTCGATCTTGCCTTTGCGTGCGACCAGACGGTTCATGATGCCGCCGATGTATTCGGTTGGCGTCTCCACCCACAGCGTTTCATACGGCTCCAGCGTGGTGCCGTCCTCGTCCTTCTTGGTGATCGCGATCGGACGCGACACGCAGACTTCGAAGCCCTCGCGGCGCATCGTTTCCACCAGCACGGCGATCTGCATGGACCCACGGGCGCTGACGCCGAAGATACCAGCCAATTCTGTGTCACGCACTTGCAGGGCCACGTTGGCCTTGGCTTCCTTCATCAGGCGATCGCGGATCTTGCGGCTGGTCACGTGGTCGCCTTCACGACCGGCGAGCGGGCTGTCATTGACGCTGAACTGCATCTCGATGGTCGGCGGGTCGATGGCCACGAAAGGCAGCGCCTCGGCCTCGGCCGAGCCACCAATCGTCTGGCCAATGTCGATGTCATCAAAGCCAGTGATGCCGACGATGTCGCCAGCGGTGCCCACGGTGCTGTCGCTGACGGCGAGACCGGTGTATTGGAAGACCTTCGTCACCTTGAAAGGCTTCGCTGGCATCCCTGGCTCCTTGCCCAGCAGGAACAGACGGTCACCCATGCGCACGCTGCCGCGGCCCACTTTACCGATGGCCACACGGCCCACGAAATTGTCCCAGTCGATGTTCGAAACGAGCATCTGGAACTCGCCTTCCTCTTCGGCATTCGGCGCAGGGATGTAATCTTCAATGCGCTGCAGCAAGTGCGACATCGGCATCTGCTCGCCATCCGGCGTATCGCTGACCCAGCCCGCACGGGCACTGCCGTAGATGAAGGGGGCGTTGAACTGCGCTTCGTTCGCGTCCAGTTCCAGGAACAGTTCCAGCACCAAGTCACGCACCCGCTCCGGGTCGATGTTCGGGCGGTCCATCTTGTTGACGAAAATCACTGGCGTCAGGCCCTGGGCCAGCGCCTTCTTCAGCACGAACCGGGTCTGGGCCTGCGGGCCTTCGTAGGCGTCCACCACCAGCAGCACGCCTTCCACCATCTTCATCACGCGCTCCACTTCGCCGCCGAAGTCGGCATGGCCGGGAGTATCGACGATGTTAAAAATCTTGTCGCCCAAGTGAACGGAGGTGTTCTTGGCCTTGATGGTAATGCCGCGCTCCTTTTCCTGATCCATGCTGTCCATCGCACGCTCCTCAGTGGCCTGATTTTCACGGTAGGTGCCGCCAGCCTTCAAGAGATTGTCAACGAGGGTGGTCTTGCCGTGGTCAACGTGGGCGATGATGGCGAGGTTACGGATGTTCTTGGGACTGGGCATGGGCAAGTTAGGGGGAAGGGGGCGCGGAGTCTAATGGCGATCTCCCGAATGGCAACCGTGCGTTTGGTGTCGGTTTTGGTGCTTTGATGGTGCCCCCAGTCCGACCCAACTAGCCACCCTCAAAAGCGCAGATCGACGGTGATGAGGCTCGCGCCGCATGGCTGTTCCTGCCAACAATGCGCCTCCCCCACCCCGTGCCCACTCTTGTTCCAGGATGAATCGTTTCCACCTTGCCTGCCTTCTCCTGACCGCCGCTGGCTCTTTCGCCCTTGGCGAAGCTGTGCCCGTGAAGATCGTGCCCGAGGGAGGCATCACCCGGGGTGGCGAGCCTTACTTTATCAAAGGCGCCGGTGGCACGGTGCACCTGGATGAACTGACGGCTACGGGTGGCAACAGCATCCGCACCTGGACCACGAATGGGCTCGGTGAGATTCTCGACGATGCGGCAAGGCGTGGCCTTACCGTCTGCGCCGGCATTTGGCTGGAGCCAGAGTGCAACTGGTTCTCCTATTCCAAGCCAGAGCACTGCGCGCGGCAGGCAGCGCGGGTGCAGGAGGAGGTGCTGAAGCATCGCGATCATCCCGCTCTGCTGTTTTGGGGACTGGGCAATGAAGCGGAGGGCGATGGTGGTAACGACGCCTACTGGAAGCAGCTGGAGGTGCTAGCCAAAGCCGTGAAAGCCATCGACCGCGCGCACCCCACCTTCACCGCCGTCGCCGGCTTATCGCCCCAGAAGGCGGCGGGGCTGAATGCCCACACGCCCAGCCTGGACTTTGTCGGCATCAATACCTACGGAGCCCTGAACCGACTGCGAGAGCACTTGGTGAAAGTGCAATGGACCCGGCCCTGGGTCGTCACGGAATACGGCCCCCGCGGCTTCTGGGAGAGTCCGCGCACGTCCTGGGACGCGCCTTTGGAGCAGACCAGCACCGAAAAAGCAGAGTTGATTCGCAAAGCCTACCAGAGAGCTATCGAGCCTGCCGGGGCTTGCTGGGGAGGTTATGTCTTTCTCTGGGGGCAGAAGCAAGAGGCCACTTCGACCTGGTTTGGCATCTTCACCGAAAGCGGCGAATCCACCGCCACGCGGGATGTGATGCACAAGCTGTGGAAGGGCGAGCCCTCGCCTGATCATGCTCCCGAAATCAAGAGCTTCACCAGCGCGGCTGCCAACAAAGAAATCGCCCCAGGCAGCGAGTTCACAGCCCTAGCCGAGGCGACCGACGCAGATGGCGACCCGCTCGCTTGGCACTGGAGCGTCACCGCCGAGCACGCAGGACGCGATGCGAAAGGTCGCGAGCGCGTCACGAAGCCTCTGCCGGTATGTGTCATCAAAGCGGAAGGCCCGACCGCCACCTTCCAGGCTCCTGCCAAGCCCGGTGCCTACCGCGTGCACCTCCGCGTGACTGACCATCGCAAGCGCGCGGCCACGGCCAATTTCCCCATCTTGGTGAAGTAGGGAAGGCGCGTCAGTGGGATCGACAGCCTAAACCATGGCCGCAGCCAACATGACGGGAATATCATCCGCCCGTGCTTTCTCTGATGGGTTCAGAGCGTATGCTTTGCCATATTCCATGATGAAATCCTTTGCCCTTCTATTGGCGCTGATGAGCGTCGCGACTTTTGCCCAGGCTCAGGCCCCGCTGACGGCGGAGCTGGTCCCGGAAACACCAAGCATCGTGGCGGGCAAGCCTTTCACGGTTGCGGTCAAGCTGACGCATGTGGAGCACGGGCACTCGTATTGGAAGAACCCGGGCGGGCCGGGCTACGGGACGAAATTCAAGTGGACGCTACCCGAGGGCTTCACCGCCAGCGAGCCGCAGTGGCCCGCGCCGAGGGTGATCCCTTTCGACAGTTTCACGACCTACTCTTATGAGGGCACGATGGCGGCACTGGTGGACATCACACCACCTGCGACCCTGAAGGCGGGCGAAGTGGTGAACCTGGAGCTGTTCATCAACGCGCTGGTCTGCACCAAGGTCTGTGCGCCGGTGAAGACGACGGTCAAGACCACCGTGGCGGTGGCCGATGCGCCCGGCGACAAGAACCCCTTCGTCCAGCAATCACGTCAGGCACTCCCGGTGGCGGCGAATGGCTGGGCCTTTCGCTCGGCAAAGTCAGCGAGTGGGGCGACGATCACGCTGAAACCCGAAGCGGGCGCGAACACGGCACTGACCAAGGCTTACTTCTTCAGCGAGACTCAGGTCATTGATTCACAGAAGCCGCAGGAGCTGAAGAAGGAAGGCGATGGCTGGGTGCTGAGTTTGCCTGCGTCGGCCGATGAGCCGCTGGGCGAGGAATTGAAAGGCCTGCTGGTGGCCGAGGAAGGCTGGCTTGCGGGCGACCCGAAGACGACCGCCTTCGATGTGACGCTGAAGTTTGGCGAGGCTGCGAAGGCCGCAACCACCGTCGCGACGCCCCCTGAGCAGCCCTACAACACCGCGACGCTGCTGCTCTTTGCCTTCATCGGCGGCCTCATTTTGAATGTGATGCCCTGCGTGTTCCCCGTGCTGGGGATCAAGATCATGGGTTTCGTGCAGCAGGCGGGTGAAGATCGGCGGAAGATTTTCCTGCATGGCTTGGCTTACACATTGGGCGTGCTCGTCTGCTTCTGGTCGCTGGCGTTGCTGGTCATCTCGCTCGGGAGCGGCTGGGGCGCGCAGTTGCAGTCGCCGCTGTTCGTGTTGGGCCTGTGCTACTTCTTCATGGCCTTCGGCCTGAACATGGCGGGCCTGTTCGAGATCGGAACGTCCGCAGTGGGTGTGGGGCAGAACCTGCAAACCAAGAGCGGCTTGCAGGGCTCGTTCTTCTCCGGCCTGCTCGCGACCGTGGTCGCCACGCCGTGCTCGGCTCCGTTCCTCGGACCCGCCTTGGCCTATGCGTTGCAGTTGCCCGTGGTGCTGGCGCTGGGCGTGTTCACGGTCATCGGGCTGGGCTTGTCCTCGCCTTATCTGATTTTGTCGCTGGCTCCGAAGCTGGTGAAGATGCTGCCGCGTCCGGGGGCGTGGATGGAGAGCTTCAAGCAAGGCATGAGCTTTTTGCTCTTCGCCACGGTGGGATACATGCTGTGGACACTGGGCGGACTTGTTAGCGAGTGGCAGCTGCTCATGACCATCTTCGGCTTGGTGCTGGTGTCGCTGGCCTGCTGGATCTACGGCCGCTGGTGCCTGCCTTACAAATCCGTGAAGGCTCGCCGCTACGGCCTGATCTTCAGCGTGCTGGCCCTGGGCGCGGGCCTGTATCTGGGCTATCCGCCCGCGAAGTCGCCGACCGATCTGGTCTGGGAACCCTGGTCGCCTGAGCTGGTGAAGGAGCTGCGCGATGCAGGTAAGCCCGTGTATATCGACTTCACCGCACGCTGGTGCGCGACCTGTCAGGTGAACAAGCGCATCTATAAAAACGCTGACTTGAAGAAGCTGATCAAGGACAAGGGCGTGGCGCTCTTGAAGGCCGACTGGACCGACTACGACGACCGCATCACCCACGTGCTGCGCGACGAATACGGCAAGGCAGCGGTGCCGGTGAATGTGTTCTACGCACCGAAAGCGGACAAAGCCGAGGTGCTGCCGGAACTGCTCAGCGTGGACAACGTGAGCGCGGTGATTGGGAAGTAAGGCGGCAGATAAAAGTGGCCGTACAGTCCTCTGTGCGGGTTCGGCATGAGGGATATTTGCCTTTTAGGCCAAAGGCCTGAGCTATCGCAGGCCAGGGCAACGCCCAGGGTGACTGGCGAACCGATGCGTTGCCCTGTATGTAGGGGCGCTACTTCCGGCACCGCCCGATTGTCCCGCCCCTTCAGGGCTTGGATCCTTTTCCATTTGTTACCCAGGGCGTTGCCCTGGGCTGAGTTAGCTCGCCCCTTTGGGGCTAATGAATGAGGTGGTTCGCACGGTTCTCTGTGCGGTAAAGCAGCGCCACCCTGCAACGGACGAGGCGTCCTTGCTCCACAAAAAGCCCTGAAGCCTATGCAGACCTCAGGGCATTAGCAACTCCAACCAGACTGGCTGCTACTTCGCGGCAGCCACGGGTGGCTTCGGCTTGGTGATCATCTCGAAGTCATCTGTGCGGAAGGGCGTCACGGGCAGGCTAACGGGACCCGCAACGATCAGGTTGCACACCGGATTGTCCTGCCAGGCATAGCGCACGGCCACAGGCTTGGCGACGCCGGGGCTGCTGGCTTCGAAGGTGTTCGCGCCGGTGATCTTGGCGTTGGCCCAGACCCACTTCTTGTCTTCGCCGCAGATGGCCACGCCTTTGATCTCGGCCACGTCAAACGTCGCCAAAGCGCTGCCGAAGGTGTCGAGTGTCACCACGGCCTTGTTGCCAGCGAACTGCACCGACTTGTATTCCGGGCTGCGAGCGGGGAGCTGGAAGCCGTAGTCATTGACCAGGGCGAGACGGGCGAGACGCTCGGCCACGTCGCGCTTGTTCTTCGGATGGATGTCCTTGCCTTCACCGATGTCGATGATGACGGCTTGGCCGCCGTTCTTGATGGCGGTCTGGGTCTTGGTCTGCGACTCGCGCAGCTCGGCCCAGTCGCTGTCGCCTGGCAGCGGTTGCTCAGGCTTGAAGTCGGCCAGCTGCACCCAGTAGAAGGGGAAATCGCCCTGCTTCCACTCCGTGCGCCAGTGGGTGATCATCAGTGGGAAGAGGTAGCTGTATTCATACGCGCGGCTGGCGTTGGACTCGCCCTGATACCAGATCGCACCCTTGATGCCGTAGCCGATGGTGGGCAGTAGCACGCCATTGTAGATGTTGCCTGGGCGGCTGTTGCCGCTGAGCTGTTGCTGAGGTGATTGCGGAGCGCGCACGCTGAACGGCTGCTTGGCCTTCTTGGCGGCATCGCTCTTGGCTTTCCAGTCGGCGAGAGCCTTTTCATAACTCACCTTGGCTTTCTCGGAACTCAGATCCTTTTCACGCTGCATCCAGCCAGCGATCAGGTCCTTGAAACGGGCGTCCTTTTCCAGCAGGTCGCGGCGCACCCAGGCTTCGGCAGCGCTGCCGCCCCAGGCGTTGTTGATCAGACCCACGGGCACATCCAGTATCTGGTGCAGGATACGGCCGTAATAGAAGCCAACGGCGCTGAAGCCGCCCACGGTCTGCGGCGAGCACTCCGCCCACGCGCCTTTGAAATCCTGCTGCGGCTCTTGCGTGCCGACCTGTGGCACGCTGATGAGGCGGATGTTCGGATACTTCGCCGTGGCGATTTCAAGGTCGGAGTCATATGAGCTACCGACGTTCCACTGCATGTTCGACTGGCCGGAGCAAATCCAGACCTCGCCAACGAGCACATTTTTGAGTTCCTTGGCGCTGCTGCCTTTGATGGTCAGCGTGGCAGGCTTGGCATTCGCAGGCACCGGGTCCAGCTTGACGGTCCACTTGCCATCAGCGCCTGCCTTGGCGGTCTTGGTTTGCGCGCCAAAGGTGACGCTCACGTCGGTGCCGGGCTTGTCCCAGCCCCAGAGGGGATTGGTCTGCTTTTGTTGCAGCACCATGTTGTCGCCGATGATGGCGGGCAGTTTCAGCTCGGCTTTGACCGTGAAGGGCAAAGCTAGGCCAAGCGCTAGGAGGATGGTCTTGGTGGTATTCATGAATGAGTAGGGCCAAACCAAACGCCCGCGCAAGGCCCGTGTTTTCGGGGAAGTTCGGATGCAAAAAGTCTTGCCCGGCCTCCCCGTGCTTGTATGCATCAAGCCCCCTTTTTTTTGACACACGCATGGACCTTCCTCTTCCTGGACAACGTTGGGTAAGCAATACTGAAGCGGAGCTTGGCCTGGGGGTCGTGATCCGTGTGGATGCGAATCGCCTAGACGTGTTCTTCCCGGCCGCAGGCGAGCAGCGCATGTATTCCAAGCAGACCGCCCCGCTGCGCCGCGTGCGCTTCAAGGAAGGCGATCAGATCAAGACCCACGAGGGCGAGTCGCACACGGTGGTCTCGATCGACGAGTCCACTGGCCTGATCATTTACACCTGCGAGAAGCGCGCCGTTCCCGAGTCCGAACTCGCCGACACGCTGAGCTTCAACAAGCCTGGCGACCGCCTGTATGCCGGCCAAATCGATGAGCCGAGCGTGTTCGACTTGCGCGTCGAGGCCTTGCAGCGCCGCGCCACGATCCAGCAATCGCCCGTGCGTGGCTTCACCGGTGGCCGTGTCGATCTGCTACCGCACCAGATGTATATCGCTCACGAGGTCAGCTCGCGCCTGATCCCGCGCGTGCTGCTGGCGGATGAAGTCGGCCTTGGCAAGACCATCGAAGCCGGTCTCATCATGCATCGCCTTCACCTCACAGGCCGCGCGGGCCGCATTCTGGTGCTCGTGCCCGAGCCGCTGATTCATCAGTGGTTTGTCGAGTTGCTGCGCCGCTTCAACATGATGTTCAGCCTCTATGACGACGAGCGTTGCGAGGCCATCGAGGACAACGACGAGGCGGGCAATCCCTTCCTCGAAAGCCAGCTCATCCTGTGCAGCATTGGCTTCCTGAGCAACAACGACGCCCGTGCGCAACAAGCCATCACCGCCGGCTGGGACTTGATCGTGGTC